>WNFY01000189.1_pt1 | contig 48488 bp, 48 predicted proteins | sample 5400091 | NCBI WGS metagenome assembly WNFY01 (sample SAMN13153364, study PRJNA577476) | soil metagenome | isolation source: 60 cm soil or saprolite under grassland replicate 1 | place: USA:California | collected 2016-06-15
TGATCAAAAGTCAGAGCCTGCCATTCAATCGCGATATCGCGGAGAATCTTTACGCTGCGATCTCCACCGATACTGGGTCGTTTCAGTATCCAAAAACCAGCGCGCACACGTTCGAGATTGCAGCGGAGCTCATTCGCGCTGGTCTCGATGTCGGTCGCCTGAACCAGCAGCTTTATGAGAATTATCCGCGCCGCCGGCTGGAGCTTTTGCGCGAACTGCTGCGCACCATGCGTTTTGAACATGGAGACCGTGTCGCAAGTGTTAGCCTCGGTTTAAGAACGGCCGCCGAGCTAGGCGTCCTTCCCGAAGACAACGAAGGATTAATCGATCATCTCCGCGCCATTCGCGGCGTTATAGTCGCTATCTTCTTTGAAGAACTAAACGACGGCAAAGTGCGTGTGAGCATGCGTTCCAAAAGCGAAGCTGTCGATGTGTGCGCCATCTGTCAGAAATTCGGCGGAGGAGGACACACTCTCGCTGCCGGCGCGCGCGTGCCCGGGACGCTGGCCGAAGTGGAAAAGAAAGTCACGGAGGAAATTGGTAACGTCCTTGAATCCCACTCCTGACGGCGTTCTGCTTGTCGATAAAGCAGAGGGCATGACTTCGCACGACGTCGTGGCGCTGGTCCGACGCAAGCTCCAGATTAGGAGAGTCGGCCATTGCGGCACGCTCGATCCGACAGCGACGGGCTTGCTCCTGATCACCGTGGGACGCGGCACAAAGGTCCAGGATTTGCTCATGAGCGAAGATAAGCAATACGTCGGAAAATTCGTGCTCGGCATCACGACCGACACACAAGATCGTCAGGGAAAGGTGATTCAGCAGCGACCGGTCCCTGAGATCGATGAAAATCGCATTCGCGCCGCATTTGAAAAGTTCCGGGGCGATTTCTATCAAATGCCGCCAATGGTTTCCGCAAAAAAGCATGGCGGCGTGCCGCTGTACAAGCTCGCGCGCCAGGGAAAAGTGGTCGAGCGCGAGCCACGCCTGGTCCACGTTTATCGCTACACGATCGACCGGGTCGCACTTCCCGAAATCGATTTTAGCGTCGTGTGCAGCAAAGGTTTTTATGTTCGCACCTATGTCCACGACATCGGCGAGGAGCTCGGTTGCGGCGCGCACTTGAAATCGCTGCGGCGCACAAAGTCCGGTCGTTTTAATGTCGTTCAGGCGATCAGTGTTGATCAAATCAAGAGCGCGCCGCTCGAAGAAGTCCTCAGCCATCTGCTAACGCTCCCAGAAGTTTCGCGCATGCGGGGAGCGTAATTTTGCGGGGCGCGGCCATGTTGCCCGCAATTCACGGCATTCTGCAGCGACACCTCCAGAGCGTCTTTATTTTCCAAACACAGAATGTGTGGTCGTGGCAGAGCTGGCCGGCAACATGCCGACCAGAGCGAGCAGAATGCTCGCGTTCTCCGAACCACAGCGTCTAAGTCCTGCGGGACATTCGCTAATGTTTGTGAGATAGCTTCATGAATTCATGCTGCAAGTCTTGCATTCCATTTCCGATCTAACGCACTTGCCCGGCCCGCTCTTTCTCGCGATCGGTGTTTTCGACGGCGTCCATCGCGGCCATCAAGCGGTTATTGCCACTTCGGCAAGCCACGCTCAGGCGCACAATGGAACCCCTGTCGTTGTGACCTTCGATCCGCATCCGATGAAAGTGCTGCGGCCGCAAGACGCGCCGCATCTGCTTACCGCGACGCAGCATAAAGTCGCGTTGATTCGCAACCTCGGCGTGGCCCACCTTCTGATCATCACTTTTGACAAACAATTTGCCGCCACCGAGCCGGAAGATTTCGTCAAGAACCTCGCAACGCATTCCAGACCGCTGCGCGAAATTTGCGTCGGACATGAATGGTCGTTCGGAAGAAGCCGCCGCGGCAATTTGGATCTTCTCAAAAAGCTTGGCGCTCAATTCGGCTTCGATGTGATCGGAATTCCTCCCGTGAAAGTTAACGGCAAAGTCGTGAGCAGCACGGCGATTCGACAGGCCGTGAAGACGGGCGATTTGGCGGAGGCTGCGGAGATGCTTGGCCGTGAATACACGATTCTCGGAACAGTCGTTCGGGGCGACAACCTCGGGAAGAAAATCGGGTTCCCAACCGCCAATCTGAGCGCGCACAGCGAGCAATTTCCGCCGAACGGAGTCTATGTCGCCGAAGCGACCCTCGATGGCCGGATATACGCCGGCGTGGTGAATCTCGGTTGCCGGCCAACCGTGAGCAGCGGCAAATCAGAGCGCATTCTTGAAGTTCATTTACTCGATTTCGATCGCGACATTTACGGCAAAGATATCGAAGTTCGCTTTATTCGTTATCTCAGGCCGGAACGAAAGTTTGACAGCCTGGAGGCGCTCGCCCGACAGATCGAACGCGATGTACGCCAGGCGCGCGAACTTTTTGCGATCTAAGATTGCAATTCTCTTGCCTTGGAGATGGCAGCAATAACGCCACCTGCCATCACAAGGATTCCGCTGCTGAGCGCAAGAACGAGAAGCCACAATGTTGGCAACGTCGTCAGCCGCGTCGCCGCGACCACCAGAAAACGTCCTCCGTCCGACAGCAGATAAGCCAGCACACTGGCAAGCAAAGTGACGCCCAGGAGAATTGCACTCCGCAGCGAGCGGCGCGACCGGTGCGGAGCCGGCAGTTGCTGCAACACACGCGCAGTAAATCCTTCGTCGTCGATGTACGGCGCCGCTTCGCGCAGTTGTCGATCCAGCCAATCTTCCTGGTTCGCTTGGTTCATATCCGCTTCATTGCTTCAACTCTAATCAATTCGGTCCCCATGCTGCCAGCGTGCCTTTCAATTTCTCTCGTCCCCTTAACACGTTTGTCTTCACCGTGCCAAGGGGAATATCCAATACCCGCGCAGCTTCCTCGTGCGAAAGCCCATTTTGGCAGCAAAGTAGAACTGCCGAACGCTCGTGCAGGGGAAGCAAACTCAGCGCATGCATAAGATCATGTCTTAAACCGGGATCGGCCACTTGGGGATCCCGCTGAGCTTGAAGTTGTTCCTCATCGATTCCGACAAGTTCCTTGCGTCGGCGTGCGTCTTCCCGAAAACAATTGTAAGCGATGCGATAAAGCCAGGTCGAGAAACGGGCTTCACCCCGGAAGCTGCGGATGTTTTTGTACGCGCGCAAGAAAGTGTTCTGCGCCAGATCATCCGCCAGCTCGACATCGGTGCGGGTGAGTTGGTGCAGCAGACCTCGTACACTCGATTGATGCCGCCGCACCAGTTCGCCGAATGCGTGCTGATCGTCATCGACAAGGACTCGCGCGATGAGGTCTCCATCGGTCAGCTCCACAGCCGCAGGTTACGGTAACGGCGGCACATTGTCCTTCTTTCCTTCCAGCTTCCACACCAGGAGATAACCCGCGCCAATCAGGAACGGAATAAGCCCGATGCTCCACGCGCCGCCCTCCCAATCGTTCACGGCGGCAAAGAAAAGCATCAAACCAAGGCCGACCATCGCCAGGACCACACCGCGACGCATGTCGGAGCGCTGCCGCTGTGCAGGGGGTGGATTCAGCAGGGCCTCGGGCACTGGCTGCCCTTTCTCCACCATTAAACGGACAGTGCGATGCACTGCCCGTGTTTTCGAGAAGCTGAAATACAGGATCACCGCGACGATGAGAATCGGGGTCCCGAAAATCGTAAAGAAAACGATCGTCACAATCGGGATTGCCATCCAGGGAACGTCTGAGTCATGCCCGAAACTATCGTCACCAGCCGAAACCTTCAGGTGTTTCCGGACCTTCTTTTCGATCCTGCTCTGAAGATCGTTGCTCGTGCCGCCTGCCGGGGAGAGAGTGGCCGCGGGCGCAAGGGTCGCCCCGGGTGAGACCGTCTCCATTGGAGCCGGCGATACCATTGTCGTTGAAGCCGGCGAAACCGTTGGCGTTGGAGAAGATTGCTCCGCAGCAGACGCGGGAGTGGGAGTCTGGGCGGTCGCGCCCATGGCGAGCGCGAACGACGCGATGCAAGCTAGTAATCGTATTTTCATAATGATTCCTTTGAGAATGAGATGAAAGCTGATTCCCATTTGGATTCAAAAATCTTCAAGGATTTTTGGACCAGCCAAAGTAATTAGAAGTTGCGCTCGGCGGCTCGCTATACATTATTGCTTCCCTCAGAATTGCGGGTGTAGCTCAGTGGTAGAGCACCTCCTTGCCAAGGAGGACGTCGCGAGTTCGAGCCTCGTCACCCGCTCCAGCCTTCGCTTGAAGCGTAGCGCAAAAGCGAAGGCTGGAGCGATGCGCCGTAGCCTCGGCGAAGGCGGACCGCCCAAAACCACCAAGCTAGTTCTGCAGGCCAGCATCAAAATCGATTTGTCCGGAATGCATGTGGCCGTAAAATGCCACTATGAAAACCGCAGCCTCCTTCCTGTGTGCGCTCGTTGCAGGCCTCTTACTCGGATCGCCCCTTCGAGCCACAAATGAACTTAAAGACCAAACCCCGTGGAAAATTACGGGCCAACTGGAAGAAGCCTGTTCGTGCGACGCGGCGTGTCCCTGTTGGTTCGGTTCCAAACCGACCAAGATGACCTGCGGCGGCGGGCAGGTGCTCTTCATTCAGAAAGGCAATTACGGAAAAGTGAAACTCGACGGACTTGCCATCGCGGCCATGGGGCAGAGCCCTGAGGGTCAAACAATGATGGAATCGTTCGGAAACTGGAACTTCTCTTACAATTACATCGACGAGAAAGCCACTCCGGAACAACGCAAAGCATTGGAAGCCATCGCGGCGAAGGTGTTGACGCCGGGCGCATCGAAGAAAACCGAAACGCGTTACGCGCCGATCACGCGCAAGATCGAGGGCAAAGATCACGAGATCACTCTTGGGCGGTATGGCACTTTCCGCGGTCATCTAATCGAGGGCGGCCTGGGTGGCACGCCGAAAATCATGAATCCGCCTGGCGCTGATCCGCTTCATCACGAATATGCACAGGGACGAACATCAAAAATGACCTATACCGATGCGGACCAGAATTGGGCCTGGGAAAACTCGAACTATATGTTTGGGACGTTCACGATCGACAATGTCCAGTACGAAAAATTCGCTGCTGGTCTCGCCCAAAAGATGGCGCAAAAAGCGCCCGAGCGAAAATAGGATCGAAACCTTTCCATCTGGGTAGCGCACTGTATCTATGGCGCAAACTGGCGGAGCCGCACTGGCTGGCCCCGCGCGAAAAGATTCTGCAAACGCGCGCACACGGCAGACTCGCGATTATATCAACGCCCCGACGCAAGGGGTTGCGACTCGAAATTGCGTGCAGGTCGCGGAATGATTTCCAAAAGCTTGTCGAGGAATTTGGCGGACAGACCGAGAAACTTTCTCGTAATTGGCTGAAGCGATTTACAGATCGCGAACAAAGCAAGCCGCTCAAGATTGGAAAACGACTGGTAATTTCTGCAAAGGACGATTCCAAAATCACCACGGCGGCTGGAAAGCCGCCACTCCTTATTATTCCCCGAGGCACAGCGTTTGGAACGGGCGAACATGCAACGACAGCAATGTCGCTTCGTCTCCTGGAACAATTGACTCGCAAATGGAAAAACGGTTGGTCGCTTGCCGATCTTGGAACGGGGAGCGGCGTTCTTGTTCTCGCGGCAAAGCGCTTCGGAGCGCGTCGCGTACTGGCAATCGATGTCGATCCGATTGCGATTTCAACTGCGAAGGCAAATGCGCGACGAAACGGGATCGATGGCGTGGATTTTCAACTGGGAGATGTGCGCCGCTGGAACTCAGCGCGCTGGATGGACATCATGACTGCAAATCTGTTTAACGAATTGCTTATTCAGATCCTGCCAAAGCTAAAGCGAAGCAGTTGGCTGATTCTCTCCGGTATTTTGCGTGCTCAGGAGAAAGAATTCTTGCGCGCCCTGCGCCGCCACAAAATCGACCTCGTTCAAGTGCGTCGCCGCGGGAAGTGGATCGCCGTATTGGCGAATGTCGCGCATGCGTCCCGCCCGCGGCGGCGGACCGAAGCTAACGCCACTTTGAATTTGCGTGAGCAAAGGCCGCCAGTTAGGTTCTTTTAGCCTGACGGCTTCGGTTTCTCTGCATTCGACGCGGTTTAATCACAAGCCGCGGGTATAATCCATGCAGGCCGAAGAACTTTCCTACGTCATTGTTACTTCTTATTCGATACGCAAGTCGCGCACCGGCGGTATCGTCGGCCGGCTCATTTCGCGGACCGGACTCGACTTGGTCGGCGGACGTATGTTTGCTCCGAGTCCGGAGCTCGCGATGCGCTACGCAGAGACGATCGTGACGGAAACCAATGCGCGTCATCGCGCAACGCAGGAATTGATTCGCGATTATGTTCTGAAAAATTTCGCGGGCAGCAGTAACGGTCAGCGGCCACGCGTGCTATTCCTCATTTTTCGCGGGCCGGATGCGGTGGAAAGAATTCGCCGGACCGTTGGCCATATCGTGCACGAGCGGACAAGTGGCGAGACAATCCGCGACACCTACGGCGATTACATCACCGACGATTCCGGCAAGGCAACTTACTTCGAGCCCGGAGTGCTGGCGGCCTTCGATCCCAAAGCAGTCGAGCGCGACTTGAGACTCTGGGCTGAATTTTCCGATCGAGACGGTGGAATTCTGGACAATGTTATCTCTTTCCCGGACGGCGCGAAAATCGAGAAGACACTCGTTCTGATTAAGCCGGATAATTTCAAATTCCCGAACCTGCGGCCAGGCGGCGTCATTGAAGTTTTTTCAAGATCCGGGCTCTACATCATTGGCTTCAAGGTCCATCGAATGAGCGTTGCGCAGGCGGAAGAATTCTACGGGCCAGTGTTGTCCGTCCTCGAGAAGAAACTGGGCCCAAAAAGCGGGCGTGAAAACTGGGAAAGCATAGTGGGATTCATGGCCGGCCAAAAGCCTGGCGAATGTCCGCCGGAAGAGCGCGACGTTCCCGGCAGCGAAAAATCCATCGCCATTGTTTATCAAGGCGAGGACGCGGTGCGCAAAATTCGCGACGTGCTCGGGCCGACCGATCCGGCCAAAGCGCCGCCTGGCTCAATCCGGAGAGAGTTTGGCCAGACCATCATGATTAACGCCGCGCACGCGTCCGATTCTCTTGAGAGCGCGAAACGCGAAATGGCGATCATTCGAATCGATGAGAACAACTTCAAACCTTTGATTGAAAACTTCTACCATCGCCAATAGTTTGCGCTCCCATTTTGAACCACCTCACCACTGATCCTACTGCCATGGAAATTTCCGAACGCGCCGCTCACCTTAGCCCTTCGCTCACGCTCTCAATCGACAGTAAGGCCAAAGCCATGAAAGCTGAGGGCATCGATGTTTGCGGCTTCGGCGCAGGCGAACCGGATTTCGACACGCCGGAACACATAAAACGCGCGGCGATCGAAGCGCTGGAGGCCGGCTTCACAAAATATACGCCGAGCGCTGGCATTCCCGAATTGCGCCAGGCGATCGCGGAAAAATTGGCCGCCGACAACGACCTCAGCTATCGGGCCGCCCAGATCATCGTAAGCAACGGCGCAAAACACGCATGTTACAATGCCATTCTCGCAACGTGTCAGCCCGGCGACGAGGTGATCATTCCGGCGCCGTATTGGGTGAGCTACCCGGACATGGTCAGATTAGCCGGCGCTGAGCCGGTGATCGTGCCCACCAGCGAGCGCAACGCCTGGAAATTTCGGGCGTCGGATTTTGAAAACGCGATGACGCCGCGCACAAAAATGTTGATCATGAACAGCCCCGGTAATCCGACCGGATCCGTTTATACTCGCGAGGAATTGCAGGGAATTGTCGATGTGGCCGCCGAAGAAGACATTTACATCTTGTCCGACGAAATTTACGAAAAGCTCGTTTATGACGATGCAAAGCACGTGAGCATTGCATCGCTTTCCAAGGAAGCGTACGACCTGACAATCACGATTAATGGCTTTAGCAAATCCTACGCGATGACGGGTTGGCGTCTCGGGTATCTGGCCGCACCGGAAGCGGTGGCTAAAGCGGTGGATTCCATTCAAAGCCATACCACTTCCAACCCTTCCTCTTTTTCACAACATGGCGGCCTCGCTGCCTTGAAGGGCGATCAACAGCCGCTGGCTGATATGCGCGAGGAATTCGATATGCGTCGCAATTATATGTTCGATCGCGTCTCCAAGATTCCGAACGTGACCGCGGTCAAGCCACAGGGAGCGTTTTATGTGCTGGTGAATATCAGCCAGCTCGGATTGAGCTCCCAAAATTTCGCCGATCGTTTGTTGAGCAAAGCGAACGTCGCGGTCATTCCGGGAGCCGCTTTCGGCGACGATCGCACCGTCCGGCTCAGCTACGCCACGAGCATCGACGTGATCAAAAAAGGTCTGGACCGCTTCCAGGACTTTTGCCGCACGCTGTAATATCGTCATTCTGGGTCGTGGCTTGGGTATCGTCATTCTGCGTCGCGCCTTATTAATCTGTCATACCGAGTCGCGCAGACGACGAGGACCTCACAGTCGCAGATTGCGGGAAGTTGTACCGACAGCGGCTGGTGCGCACGATCATGCGTCCTTTCTTTGCGTGATCAATGAGTTTTTGAGAGGTTCCTCGCTCCGCTCGGAATGACACGCTAAAGGTAATTGCATGCCCGGCTCCCTCGCGCTCATTCTCCACGCGCACCTGCCTTTCGTCCGGCATCCGGAACACGAGCATTTCCTCGAACAAGAATGGCTCTTCGAAGCGATCACCGAGACGTACATTCCGCTGCTGCAAATGATGCAGCGATTAGTGAGCAATGGCGTGCCATTCAAACTCACCATGTCTATCACGCCGACTCTCTGCTCCATGTTGCAGGACGAACTTTTGCGCGAGCGCTATGTGCGACACCTTGATCTGTTGATCGATCTGGCCAGGCGCGAGCAAAGGCGGAACCGGGATCATCCAAGACTGAGAGAGCTGGCCGGCTTCTATTGGGAGCTATTCTCGGAGAGCCGCCGCTTCTTCGTTGACGAAAGAAAATGCGATCTGCTTTCCGCTTTTCGCGAGCTCGGGCAGACGGGCACGCTCGAAATTATCGCCAGCGCCGCGACGCACGGTTTGCTTCCCATTCTTCAGCAGCAATCACCTGAAACCGCGCGCGCCCAGGTTTTGATTGGGCGAGATGTTTATGTCGATCTTTTCGGCGCCGAGCCAATCGGATTTTGGTTGCCGGAATGCGCGTACGCCCCCGGCCTGGAATCGCTCCTGCAAGAGGCAAACATTCGGTGGTTCGTCCTCGATGCACACGGATTGATGTTTGGAAAACCTCGTCCGCTTCGGTCGATTTACGCGCCCTGTTACACGCCAGCCGGTCCTGCCATTTTCGCGCGCGACCGCGATTCAAGCCGGCAAGTCTGGAGCGCGCACGAAGGTTATCCAGGCGATCCGACCTATCGCGAATTTTATCGTGACGCCGGTTTCGATCTTCCGATGGAACATTTGGGGCCAGTCGCACACGGACAGAGAAAATTCGCCGGCGTAAAATATCATCGCATCACCGGATGCGGTGAAGAAAAGGAATTGTATGAACGCGAGGCAGCGGAAAAAGCGGTGGAGACGCACGCCACTCATTTTCTCGAGCAACGACGACAACAAATTCGCGAAATCAGCGGGTTGGGTTTTGATCCGATCGTTGTGGTCCCATTCGATGCCGAATTATTTGGCCACTGGTGGTTCGAAGGGCCGCTCTTTCTTGAACATTTCATTCGCAAAGCCGCCAACGAACAAGACCTTCGCCTAACGACCCCGAGCGATTATCTCGCAGCTCACCCGACTCTCCAAACTCTTCGGCCAGCCGCTTCGACCTGGGGCGAGAACGGCCATCTCGGTGTCTGGCTCGACCCAGACAACGCGTGGATTTATCCGCACCTGCATGCTGCCGCGCGACGCATGAGCGACCTCGCCCGTAAATACGCAGGTGATGTGACTCTGGTCGCAGACCGCGTCTTAAAGCAACTGGTCCGCGAACTTTTGCTCGCGCAATCGAGCGACTGGGCATTCCTCATGAAAACCGGAACAGCACACGAATACGCAACCAAACGCACGATGGATCACCTTGCCCGCTTCAATCGATTGCACGATCAGTTCGTCCGAAACGATGTCGATGAAGAATTTCTACATGACTGTGAACAGCGCGATAACCTTTTCCCGAACGTGAACTGGCGCTATTACACCTAGTTCACTTGTCATTCCGAGCGAAGTCGAGGAATCTCTCGCTGTTGTCCTGCGTCTCGTTCTTTTACCCGATAAGAGATGTCTCGACTCCGCTCGACATGACAAAAAAAACTAATCTCGTGTTTCTGGTAGCCCTTTTGGCTTCTGCTGCCTTTGCGCAAGAATCACCAACGCCAACTCTTTCCGCGATACCGGAAGAATCTCCCGCTGCTTCGATCCTGCCGGAAGAATCAGTCACGCCCTCGCCATCTCCGGAGCAAACGCCTTCAGCCTCACCTGCGAGAAAAGTGCGCATCAGCTTTGTTCCGCCGCCGCTGGAAGGCACGATCAGCCTCGGTATTTACGATGGGAATGGAACACTCGTGCGCGTTCTGTATCAGCAAGCCGAATTGAATGAGTTCACACTCGGCCCGGATGCGCTGGTGACGCAGTGGGACGGCAAAGATGACGATGACGAAGATTTGCCTGCTGGAAAATATCGCGCCCACGGTTATCTCGTCGGTCACCTCAAGGTCGAAGACATTGGCGAGGCAACGCCCCCGCCGGTGGAAAATGAACCGCCTACCAGCGTGAAAGTCAGACTCATGCCAAATCCACTGGCGAACGACAAACGATCGATCATCGATCTTGTCGTCGGGTTTGATAGCGACGGGAGCTATTTGGAAACGATTGATGATCTGCCGCTGTTAATGCTGACCGACACGCCAAATTTGATCCGCGCGTTCATCACAAAGAAAAGCGAAAAATCGGTCGATGTCTGGCAGGATGATGGCGCATCAGTTCGCCAATTCCGCATCTCAAACGTGAACAAAATGATGGCCTTTGATTGCGGCGAGTTCGAATTGAAATGAGTCTCATTAACAACTCGCTTCAGCGAGGTATCTGTGTTTTAGCGCCAAAGGCGCGCATTTAATATTGAGCCTGGGGCGATGCCCCCAGGCTAAAGTGAATTGCGACCCTGGCGCTAAACAGATACAGCGAGGTGCTTTGCGCGTACAAGACAAGGCAGGAACCGCTTCAGCGGTTTATTTGTGCTGCCCGCAAAACCGCTGAATGGGTTAGGGACGCCCGCTAAGCCCGCTAAGGCAAGTGGTTAATAAATCAGCGCATCACGTCTCCCGGCGCAACTGCTGGTCACAAGACAAAATCTCTGCTAGTTAAGCGATTATGGCCTCGACGCCCGAATTTCAACATACGGTTGGCAAGACCGCCAGCTTTAGCGGGACGTCCCTGCACACCGGCGAAAAGGTTTCGCTGAAGTTACATCCGGCGCCGGTCGGCCACGGGATCAAGTTCAAGCGCAAGGATCTGCAGGACGAGCCGACAGTTGACGCCCGGATCGACAATCTTAAAACGGTCGAGCGCGCTACGACTATCGGCGAAGGTCCTGTGCGTGTGCATACAGTCGAGCATGTGCTCGCCGCTCTGTCAGGGATGGACGTGGATAACGCCATTGTGGAGATGGACGCAAACGAACCGCCGATCGGAGACGGCAGCGCCCAACCTTATGTCGATCTCATCAAGAGAGCCGGTGTAACCCCCCAGGAGGAGCCGCGCAATTTTTTCGACGTGCGCGAACCGATGCATGTGGAATCGAAAACAGGTGCGCTTCTTGTTTTACTGCCGGATGAGAAATTTCGCATCTCATGCACGCAAGCCGGACCAAATAATCGGTTCGCGCAATATCTGTCGATGGAAGTCACGCCGGCAGTTTTCGAGCGCGAGATCGCCCCTGCGCGAACCTTTGTTTACTACGAAGATGTTGAGCCGCTCATGGAGAAAAATCTGATCAAGGGCGGCAGCCTCGAAAATGCGATTGTGGTGCATGGCGAGGCCGTCTTGAGCAAGGAACCATTGCGTTTCGCAGACGAATTCGTGCGCCACAAAATTCTCGATATCATCGGCGATCTTGCACTGATAGGGCGGCGGATCCGAGGCCATGTTGTAGCGGTAAAGCCCGGTCACGCTGTGAATGCCGATCTGGCTCGCGCCCTCGCCCGCGAGCAAACGCGCCGGAGCGCTCTTTCCGTTACGCGTGCCGTTCCGCGCGGTGATGGTGGGTTCGACACCGACGAGGTAATGCAAATTTTGCCGCATCGTTTCCCGTTTTTGATGGTCGACCGGATTATCAGCTTCGAGAGCGAAACCAAATGCATCGGCATCAAAACGGTCACGATTAACGAGCCGTTCTTTCAAGGACATTTTCCCGGTCACCCGGTGATGCCGGGTGTGATGCAGGTAGAAGCGATGGCGCAGGTGGCCAGCGTCCTCTTATTTAAACTGGCGAAAACTACCAGTCGCATCGGCTATTTCATGAGCGCGGATGGAGTGAAATTTCGAAAACCAGTTTTCCCAGGCGATACCATCTTCATTCATGCCGAGCTCACCAAATCGCGCGGCGAACGTCTTGCCAAAGCGAAATGCCACTGCGTCGTAAACGACGCGGTCGTCTCGGAAGGCGAACTAATGTTCACGTTTCTCGATAAATGAGCGACGTGCAGATTCACCCGACCGCGATTATTGATCCGGGCGTAGAGATCGGTGTCGGAACGGTCGTCGGTCCGTACTGCGTGATAGGCGCCGATGTAAAGCTCGGCCACAACTGCTGGCTCCAACACCATGTCACGCTCTGCGGGCCAATGAAGGCCGGAGCGAAGAACAAATTCTACGCGTACTGCTCCATCGGCCAGCAAACCCAGGACCTAAAATATCGAGGTGAGCCGACATATTTGGAAATCGGCGGCGAGAATACGTTCCGCGAATTCGTCACAATCAGCCGAAGCACGACGAGCAAAGGGAAGACGCGCATCGGCAACCGTGGCACGTTTCTCGCCTACAGCCACATCGCACACGATTGTGTCGTCGGAGATGCTGTTGTTTTTTCAAACAACGGCACGCTGGCTGGCCACGTTGAAGTGGGCGATCACGCCGTCATTGGCGGGCTCACCGCGGTCCATCAATTTTGCCGGCTCGGGCGGTTCGCTATCACGGGCGGATGTTCGAAGATTGTGCAGGACGTTCCGCCGTTCATGATCGCCGACGGCAACCCCGCGGAAATTCGCGGGATTAACCTGATCGGCTTGGAACGCAAGAATTTTCCGCCCGAAAGCGTGAAGCTGATCAAGGAAGCATTTCGCCTGATTTACCGTTCAAAATACAACACCCGCCAGGCGGTCGAAGCGATGCGCAAGGAATTGCCTCAGACGGAAGAGATCACCGAGATCGTCAAGTTCATCGAACAAAGCGAGCGCGGAATTATTCGGTGAGATTTAACCGCGGATTGCGCGGATAACGCGGATCGGAACATAGGCATAATGCCTGTGCGCCCATCGGACATTTTGTCCGATGCCCATTACCCCAACGCATGTCTGATCGAGAGAACTTTTCGGCTTGGCAGAGCAAACTGCCGACGCTATCACTGCCAACATGCCCAGGTTTTCGGTGGCCGCCCGTTCCGAAGACAACGGGATTAGACAGATTTTATCTGCCTTTAATCGCAGATTTTTGGGGCCGAATTCTCGTTAGGTCTTATCATGCTCATTTCGCTCATCGACAAACTGGACGAAGCCATCGGGGCTGGAGCGAACGCCGCGACCCTCCGCACACTCCTTGCCAATATCCGGGAGCAGACTGAGGCCGTCGAGGCGGAGCTTGAGCAGCTTCGCGTTCGCACGAAAGAGCTTCAAGCGGAGTCAGAGCAACATCAGCGCGTGCCTCAAACGAGTCCATTCGATGAGACAGCGGAGAAGATTCTCCAGGCATTCTTCGATGCCGGTCGTGCGTTTCCGATCGAGCGTGTCGCTCAGTCGCTCGGACTTATACGAAGCATGGCGGATTACCACGTCGACAAGTTAGTGGCAGCCAACATGCTCGAGTTAGCCGCTTACAATCCGGCGAGTGGCACATTGTATTTGCTCACGCCGCACGGAAGAGCGCACGTAGTAGAGCGACAAAAGACCTAAAGGCGATGCAGCGAACCCGTTAAGCGCCAACACGCCCGCTATGTTTTTCAAGAAAAAGATTGCGATTGAAGATTATTGCTCAGGCACGCTCAAGGCCCTCTTTTCACCTGAGAGAGAACTGGTCTATGAACGCCTGCGAGACGCTTGCGCTGATCCGGCTCTCAGTGCGGCAGACCGGAAGCTCTACTTTGATCACGTCAGAGCAGGCATCATCGAACTAGTGAATATCGCGATCATCAAGAATTGTGGGTTTGACGTCTCATCGGATGCCCGCGTACTCATGGCGGGGTATCTTGAGGAGCGCGGCCTTTCTCATATCGACTCGTTGAGTCCAGATTCACTCACCAGCATTTATAACAGCGCGTTTGGCATACCCGGTCAGGACGGAGTCGCGAGTATGACCGCGGCATTTTCGGAGCAAGTAACAGGCTCGCGAATGAGAGAAGAGACACTACAGCGTTTCTACGTAGAGTTCTATGCAATACTCAAGAGCCTGTTTGATGAGGTAAAATCTGTTAAGCTAGTCACCACACGATGAGGCCTAATCAATCGCTGGAGCCAATCGCTGGCCGGTGTGATGTCCGCGTTTGATTTTATGAAACAGTTCTCGATGTTTGCCACACTCGCCGCCGCTAGTGGTGGCTCAGCTTAATCTCGTTAGATGGATGATGCCGCATTAAAAGCGTTCCGTCGGCTGCCCACTGCCCAATTGATGGGCATTGTCGCAGGCGACACGCCCAACTCCACGCGGCGCATTGCCGCGCAAGATGAATTGGCAGCGCGAGCATCACGACCAACGCGCAGAATCGCTTTCGCCGCGCTCATTATTTCGCTTCTATCGCTTGTTGTGTCGGTGCTGGCTTACTACTTTCCGCGCAGTCACGCCACCGCGCAGCCAAGCGCGGCAGTAGCGACATCACAGAAATGAGCATTTCGGAGTAGACAATTCGCCTCATGCCGGCGGGTGAGGAGTAGTTCTGATGCAATCCATTTACCAAATACCTGGACACCTACTTGAGGGTCACGTCGCGCGCCTCCGAAGAAGTCCGGCTGTCCAGTCCTGCGAAGGTATTCTTCACGCCTGTTTGTTCCTGACTGGCCTTCGTGTCGCGTGGTATTATTATCGCGCAGCACAATCGGGTAGCGAGTTCTTCACCAACTGGGCACCGACCCATTATCTTGACGATGGCCTAGAGATCATGGCACGACGTTGTCTGAAGCTCCTCATGCGCGAAGCTCGATCCCGAGGGATCAAGGAAGCTGCGAAGATCGTATTCCCCAACGGAGCGCCAAACCCAAATCTCTTTGCCGTTGAGCTCTCGTTCGCCGATCTCCTTTCGCACACGTCCAAGACGGTGTTGACATGGATCTCCCGCGGGGACCCCACCGAGAACAAGATTCGCTTGTCGTGTGCGATGGGGGTTCTTGCGCTGTGGTCTTCGGATACGGCTGGGTTCATCCATGATCTAATGCGCGCTCCGGTTTGTTTCAGCGATGAAATCGTGGCTGAAGCGATGCAGAGTTTCACACTGACGCCGAAAGACGCGCTACCCGAACTGACATGAAGAAACCGGCGTCCAACCCGACTACGCTTCATTTGCTAAACAGCTATAGTAACTGGTGCCACATGGCAGTGTTCGGTCGCGCTTTCCTTCGGCCTCTATCTGCTTGTCGTCTTCCTCCGGGATCGCATTTCATGATTACGCGGCCTGATCAAGCGCTAACCGCTGGGCGATTTACTTATGAACGGAGCTTCAATCCGTCGTACGCGATGTGTGTGCAGGCGGGGAGCCGGGATTCGGCAGATTGCGGAAGGTCGTGGCAGATGTGGGTGAAGTAAGTCGCGGCAGGTTTTACGCGCGCGGCGACTTCCAGCGCCTGACCCACACTCAGATGCGTGGGATGCGGTTTGTCGCGAAGCGCATCGATAATCAAGACTTTCACGCCCGCGATAAGATCGACAATCGCATCCGGCACGGCGCTGCAATCGCTTAGGTAGGCAACAAGTTTTTGATTCGCGCGGGAGAAAAGATAGCCGTTCACGATCGAGTCGCCGTGCGGCACGGGCAACGGAGTGATCAACGTCTCGCCGAGTTTAAACGGGCCATCAATCACGTGCGGCTCGGGCTTCAAATAATACGGCACCGGGTCGCTGGCATTGAACGCGAACTGAAACACACGTTCCAGATCCCGCATCGTTTCGGCCGATGCATAAACCGGCATCGAGCCACGCGCGTGCGAAAAGCGCCGGAGATCGTCAAAGCCCATGATGTGATCGGTGTGCGAATGCGTGAAAACTACCGCATCGACTTTGCGAATATCTTCGCGCAGCGCCTGTGTCCTGAAATCTGTGCCGGTATCCACCACCCACGAGCATTCCGGCGTTTCGACATAGATCGAGGAGCGCAGCCGTTGGTCGCGCGGATCGGGCGACCGGCAGACGTTGCAATCGCAACCAATCATCGGCACGCCTTGAGACGTGCCAGTGCCAAGAAAGGTAACGGTGAGTTGAGAGTTGAGGATTGAAGGTTGAGTTGGCAAGCTTTCACTCTCAGCTCTCAACTAATAACTCTCAACCTCCCCAATGCCCGTCGTCCTCACTTTGCTGCGAATCAAGAATCTTGCCCTCGTGGAAGAACTCGGGTGGGAAATTGCGCCAGGATTTACTGCCGTCACTGGTGAGACCGGCGCGGGCAAATCGATCATCATCGGTGCACTACAACTTTTGCTCGGCGAACGTGCCGACAAATCGCTCACCCGAACCGGAGCCGATTTCTGCACGGTAGAAGCCGTTTGGACTGGAAAAGACCTGCAAAAGGTCAATCCGCAGCTTGTCGAGGCCGGAATCGAACCATGCGAGAACGATCTCATCATCAAACGCAGCTTTTCGGCTACCGGAGGCACGCGCCAGTTCATCAACGGGTCGCCGACCACATTGTCGGTCCTGAAACATCTTGGGGATGAGCTTGTTGATCTTCACGGGCCGCACGATCATCAATCTTTGCTTTCGCCCGAGAAGCAATTGAGCCTGCTCGATTCGTTCGCGCGCGCTGAAGAACAGCTCAACGAATATCGAAGGAATTACCGCCAATTACAGACGCTGCTTGCAGAACATGCCGCGCTCAACACCGCAGAAACGGCCCGCGAACAGGAACTCGATCTACTTCGCCACCAGATTAACGAAATAACTGCGGCAAATCTGGTCGCAGGCGAAGAAGAAGAAATCGACAAGCGCTACAAACTGGCCAGCAACAGTAAACGGCTAATTGAGCTGGCCAACACGGTCGCAAACAAACTGACCGAAGCAGACGATTCTGTCCTCTCCCAACTCGCCGAGACACAGCGCCTGTTGCGCGAATTGGAAAAGATCGACGGTTCGATCGCGCAATTTTCATCAGCGCACGCTGCCAGCGTGGTCGAGCTTTCCGAAATCGCGCGGTCCCTTTCGGCCTATGCTGAGAGACTGGATCTCGATCCGCAACAACTCGCCGCGCTCGAGCAACGCGTCTCGCTCTTCGAAACCTTAAAGCGCAAATACGGCGGCTCGATCGCGGACGTGATCGCGTTCAGCGAGCGCGCAGCCGAGCGGATGCAGAAAATTGAAGGTCGGGACGCGGAGCTGGAGCGACTCGCAAAAGAAATCGAGAATGTTCGTGCGCAAATGAACCGAGCCAGCGCCGCGCTTCGCAAACTGCGAGTAAAGGCTGCACCGAAACTTTCCGAGACCATCCGGCTCAATCTTCGCGATCTCGGGTTTCGCCAATCGGAATTCGAAGCAAAGCTCGATGCACTCGACGAACCGCGTCCGAATGGATTCGATGCTGTGGAATTACTTTTCTCGCCGAATCCAGGCGAACCGTTAAAGCCGCTTCGCGCGATTGCATCGAGCGGCGAAATCTCGCGCTTGATGCTGGCAATCAAATCCGCCCTGGCCGCGCACGACGCGATTCCCCTGCTCGTATTCGACGAGATCGACACGAACGTAGGCGGCGAGATTGCGCATGCAGTTGGCGTGAAAATGCAAACGTTGGGCCGCGATCATCAGGTAATTTGTATCACGCATCTTCCGCAGGTGGCCGCGACAGCCTCTTCACATTTTGTCGTGACAAAGGAAGTGGTTCGGGGTCGAACGTATTCGCAATTACGCGAGATCAGCGGAAAAGGACGTCAGGAAGAGATCGCACGTATGCTCGGTGGCAAAAGCGAATCGGCTCTGCAACTCGCAGCCAGCCTTTTGAAGACAGGAACATAGGCTTCCAGCCTGTGCGGCGAGCGGGCGTCCGCGCCTGCGAGTGTCAATAAGATCGACAACAAAGTAGGATCGCCAACCCGAAGCGCCGAATTTTCAGGGCGTTTGTGTCAAACGCCAATCCCACGCCGGCGTCTGACACAGACGCCCTACAATCACCTTTTCACCGGTCCGAGTGGGAGGACGATTTTGCCGTACAATTCGTTGAGCACTTGCGCGAGGCCGGCGTAGATCGCGGAGAAGCCACAGAAGATTCCTTCGTAGCCAGTGGCGTGCTTAAAACCAGCACTCGCATTGGTGTAATCGCCGATGGCGAGCATGAAGAACAGAATTGTCAGCGTTCCGAAAACGACTTGCAACGGGCGGTTAAGCCGCAACGTGCCAATAAACATGATGGCGGTGAACAATCCCCACATGGCGAGATACGCGGCCATGGCGGTGTCATTGGTTGCCGTGCCCCATCCGACTTTTGGCAGCACAATTAGGGCAACGAGCGAGAGCCAGAACAAGCCGTATGAAGTGAAGGCAGTCGTGGCGAAGGTGTTGCCTTTCTTCCATTCCATGATTCCCGCAACAATTTGTGCCAGCCCGCCATAGCAAATGCCCATCGCCAGAATCATGCTGTTGAGTTCGTAAAAGCCGGCGTTGTGCAGGTTGAGCAACACGGTCGTCATTCCAAAGCCGAGCAGCCCAAGCGGAGCCGGATTGCCGGTCGTGTCTTTGATTTGAGTGGCGGAGTCGTTCATGGCGCGGCCAGTCTGCCGAAAGAAAGATCGACAACGCAACAATAATATCGCTGTAGCAACGCGCCTGTGACGCGTCTCAGACTGGACGTGGCACACCGACGTGGCTACAACAGCGGGCGTGCTGAATTACATTTGGCTTGCGCTGGTTTTGCTCGCGGTTGCCATCGGCGGCTGGAACGACCGGTTTAAAGAGGTAACCGAGGGCGCACTGGATGGCGCGAAAACCGCCGTCACGATTGCATTGGGGCTCATCGGCATCATGGCATTGTGGCTGGGAGTGATGCGTTTGGCCGAACGGGCCGGCATTGTCCAAAGGATTGCGCGCGGTCTGCGTCCCATCATGCGCCGGCTTTTTCCGGATGTTCCTCCTGAGCATCCCGCGATGGGTTCGATGGTCATGAATATGTCGGCGAACATGCTCGGCTTGGGCAATGCGGCTACGCCGCTGGGCTTGCGCGCTATGCGCGATCTGGAGTCGCTTAATCCACGGCCCGGTATGGCGACGAACGCGATGTGCACTTTTCTGGCAATTAATACAAGCTCTGTCCAATTGGTTCCCGTGACTGCGATTGCAATTCTGGCCGCGTCCGGATCGACGCGACCGACGGCAATTGTTGGCACGGCGCTGCTTGCGACACTTTGCGCAGCAAGCGTCGCGATCATCTCAGTGAAGCTCCTTGAGAAATTGCCGATTTTTCGGATCCCGCCGTCCGATCACAGAACGAAAATCGCGCAGGATTTTGAGAAAGCCGAAATTAAAGAAGAGGCCGGGACCAGCGATCCCCGCGACAGCAGCAGCGTCGCCCTGCAGGAACCGCCGAAAAGATTGTCCATCCTGGGTTTTATTGCATTGAGCGCGCTGGTAGTTCTCTTCATCGCCTTATTTATCCGCATGGTAGCGCCAACTTGGTTTGGGGTTCCAGTCGCCCCGGACGTCGCGGCGCAGAATGTCTTTGTCCGCAGTGTAAACGCTTTGTCGATCCTGGCGATACCGCTTCTCCTTAGCTTCTTTCCGCTCTACGCGGCGGCGCGCGGCATAAAAGTTTATGACGAGTTTGTCGAGGGTGCGAAAGAGGGTTTCGGAGTGATTCTAAAGATCATTCCGTTCCTGGTAACGATGCTGGTTGCGATTGGGATGTTTAAAGGCGCCGGCGGCATCGATTTGGTGAGTCGCCTGCTTTCACCGATTTTGACGCCGTTACAATTTCCAACCGACCTCCTCCCCCTGGCTTTGATGCGGCCGTTGAGCGGAAGCGCAACGCTCGCATTGCTCACGGACATTGTGCATCGCCTGGGGCCCGACAACATCGTTAGTCTGACGGCGGCGACGATTTATGGGAGCACGGAGACAACATTTTACGTTGCGGCGGTTTACTTTGGAGCCGTGGGAATAAGACAAACGCGGCATGCAATCCCGGCGGGTTTGCTGGCCGATCTCACGGGCGTGATCGCTTCCGTAATAATCTGCCGGGCGGTGCTGTAATGGTAGGCACGGACCGCCGGGCCGTCCGAGAGCGCGTGGATCCAGCAAACCCTAACGGCGCGCCCCTGCCACGGCGGGCAGGCTGTGGTCGCGCGCTACCAAATCGATAATTCATCATCCGCCAAATTTTTCCCTCGCCAGCCTATAACCTGATCTTTTATCGTGAGATTTTGCGCAAATGATTCAACGCGATTATCTCATCATCGGGAGCGGCATCGGAGGCGCGAGCGCCTGTGAAGGAATTCGCCGCCACGACAAGCGGGGCTCCGTTACGCTGATCGGTGCGGAAGCGTTTCCGCCTTACAAACGCTGGATTCTCTCGAAGAGTTTTCTACGCGAAAAGGACCCTCAGCTCAAAAAGCTGCAAGAATTCGATGAACGCTGGTACCACGCGCATAAGATCGAGACGCGATTCGGGACGGTCGTGACGCAGTTCAATATCGATCGACGCCTGGCCGTGCTGGCCAATGGCGAGAGCATTGAATTCAACAAAGCCTGCCTGGCGATGGGGAGCCGGCCGGTGCGACCGCCAGTCGCCGGAGTAGGTCTCGGTAATGTGATCTATCTGCGAAACGTTCGTGACGCGCTGGCGTTAAAGGAGATGGCGAATCTGGAGAAGAGCCTGATGGTCGTGGGCGGCGGGTTACTCGCATGTGAGGCGGCAGCGAGCTTACGAATGATGAAACTAAAGGTTGGTCTCATGCATCGTGATCCATATTTATTGAACCGCTACCTCGACGCTGAAACGGGCACCTGGCTTACGGACTATTTTGCGAAACACGGGGTGGCAATGTCGATGGGTGAAAGCCTCAATGGCTTCGAAGGCAAGACGATCCTGCGCAATATCCAGACAAAAAGTGGCAACCGGTTCCCCGTTAGTCTGGCCGTTGTCACCTGCGGCGCAGAACCGAATCTCGATCTCGTGCGCAACACGCCCCTGGCCGGGCCACATGGATCGCCCGTCACGGACTATCTCGAGACGGAAGAAAAGGGAATTTATGCAGTCGGCGACCTGGCATTTTATCCGGACAGAATAATGGGCGGTGTGCGCCGTCAGACACACTGGGAGAACGCGCGCAAGCAAGGCTTGATTGCGGGGGCGAACATGACGGGCAAAAAACGCATTCGCTACGAGCAGATCCCCTATTTTTGGACGGAGATTTTCGATGTGCGGATGGATTTTGTCGGTGATTTCAGCGTCCTGCCAACTCGTGTCGATCTTCAAGGCACCTACGCGAAGAAAAATTTTGTCGCGCGCTATTATCAGGGGGAGAAGCTGCGTGGCGTCCTGCTGTGTCATCAACCTCCGCGCGAGGTGGAATCGGCCAGGACACAATTGCGCCACGCCCTCGGCAAATAAGCTGTAGCGGCGCTCTATGAGCGCCGAATCGTCAATGTCCGAAGCCTTCGGCGTCAATAGACATCGGCTGGGATTTCAAATGCCGAATTACTCACTCGCACCAGGTTCCAATCCCACGGCTTACCTGAGAGACGATGCCACTCCAGCTCGAAAGGCGCGGGCAGCGAATTGACGCGTTCGTCGAGCAAATCCATTACATCATTGTCGGCGCTATAGAGCATGATTTTGCTGGTCCATACCGCGCGTCGCGTTTCGACCTCTACACTGGGATTGGATGCGATGATCCTGGGACCGCGCACGTATCGGAAGCCTTCTCGCATTCGGTCCAGAACGCGCGCTCGATCGTCGCCCCACTGATCCTGATAATCGCTCCCGATAAAATTGGCGACTGCCGCCCAGTCTTTGCGCTCAATCGCATGTAGAAAATTCTCCGTGTGACGACTTACCTGGCGCGCAGGCCGCCAGAGCCAAACGAGATATAGGCCGATGCAAAGCGCGATGGCCAGACCAACCAGGAATCCTCCACGGAACGAGATCAACACAGATTGCGACTTAATTCTCTCCCACGGATTCTGCCATTTCAGCCCGCAGGATAAGCCGGAGGCGAATAAACGTTAAAGGTCACAACCCGCTTCCGTGACCGATTCGTAAAACGATGTTTCACGCCGCTTGGAATTGTGATCACGTCACCCTGATTTAAGCTCAGGTGTTCATCGCCTACCTCGCCAATCAACTTGCCTTCCAAAATTAACAAAACCTGATCGCTATCCTCGTGTGCCTCGGCTTTTTGCCCAGCCGATTTCCCCGGAGCGAGCGTCATCATCGCAGTCTGACTCCGCCTGCTTGTTTGTAAGACTTCAAACCAATCCTTCGCCTCGTTGATGTTCCTCACGTTCATGACTCGAATCTAACCGCGACTAATGAATTTCGCCGTTCGTTGCATTTCATTCAGCCATCCTCGTCGTTCCGCAGAACGGACAGGCCTCGCGTACCTGCGAGAGGGTTCTCCTCCCTGGCAAATCCGATCCGCATCTATCCCGCGTCGCGCGCGTACCAATCTACTTTGCGCGTCACGTACATAACAACCGCCAGCACGATGAAGAGAGCGATTGCGCCCATAAGCAGCGCGTAATCCTGTTGCCGCAAGGTGATATAAAGAAAGGTGTAAACGCCAGCCAGGCCGGCGCCAATCATTAGAGTGCGCACGCCGCCGCCGAGAAAAAAGCGGCAATACCACGTAATCAACATTGTCGACGCAACTGCTGCGATCAAATAAGCCCAACCGAATCCGATAAATTCCGAGATCGACAACAGTAACAGATAAAACAGGCAAAGCGCCGCGCCCACCATCAAATACTGAAACGAATGAATTTTTTGGCGCGCTGTAACTTCGAAAAGGAAGAAAGTCGTAAAAATGAGCACGAGAAAAAGTACGCCGTACTTAATCGACCGTTCGACGTACCGGTATGCATCCAGGATCGACAAGAAATTCGCGCCGAATCTTGAGTCTGTTACCGACTGAACATTGAAACGTTCGTTCCCGCCACGACTTGTCCACGACTGTGGATAATCGCGCCCGTAATAAGAAACTCTCCAGGTCGCGTTAAATCCGTCCGATCGCACCGATCGTTCCGCCGGCAGAAACGAGCCGCGAAACGCCGGGTCGGGCCAGTTCGATTTCAAGGTCGCTTCATTTTGCACACCGAATGGCGCGAAGAAAACTCCGTCGCTGCCGTTGAAATCGAGCGGAATCGAAAATGTAATTTCACTCGCGATCGGCTGATCGCTGCCCAGCGATGCGGTCGCGCCGGTTGTGTAACCCGGCACTTGCGAACCCGGCAGCATCGGTCGTTTCGTTCCGCCCCAATCGAGCACGAGTCCTTCGCGCGTTCCGCGCAGATCGTTCACCGCGATCGTCACGAAGGCGTCCTCCATTGCACATCCTTCAGATCGATCTTGAGCGGGCCAAAATCGTGCGGCGCAAATTTTCCTGATAGCATCACCTGCGCGCGGAACACGGCCGCTTCATAAATACCGCGATGTAACGTCTGCGTCTCTACGTTGCCGTCGATCTTGAGCGATTCCGGCAGAAAATACGCGGTCCCGATTCCCGTCTCTTCAACCTCGCGCCGCTCCATTTTCCCGTCCGGCCCCGGCGTTTCCTTCACCGCTTTGAATTTGTATTGAAACGGAATACCCAGCACCGGCCCGATCACATTTTGTTCTCTCCCCCACGATGAAGTGATGTCGGCCACCGCCTCATTCCGCCGCGAAAGCCGATCGCTCAAGACGCCCGTAATCATTACGAGCGGAATCAACAATACCAGCACGAGAGCGCCGACCCCGAGCAATTTGATAATTGTGCTGTTCCGTCGGCTAAATGATGGCTGCGACTTCGGCAAGGGTGGCGGCGCTTGTGTTTCTGCCATGCCAGCAGAATGAGTGAGTTGATTGTATTCACGACGGCAATAGATGGTAAAACCAAGAATCGAAGTAACGCCCAGCTTTCCGTGCAGGGCAACACCGTTACCCTCCAGTTAGCTAAAGAGGCGACCGCCGAGCTGATCGGCGGCTCGCTCGAAGTCGCAGGCGGCGTAGATAAAACTTTCAAGCCCTGGACCTCGGCGGTGACCGCGCAAGACGATCGCACCCCCCTCGACGGCGATTACGACAACGCAGCAGGCGGCGATTTCGTGCTGCCCTTTACAGTTCCTCAATAATCACCTAAGCGAATCCATTCAGCGGGAATTGGCCGCTGGAGATGCATGTTAAAGAAGAAAAAAGAAATGAACAATTACGACATAAACAGGTATGACTCTCCTGCGAAAATGATGAGTGAAAGCTGAAGCAACGTGTGCCACAGAAAGCGATCCGCTCGTGCGAAGGAAGCGATGAAATTTCAGGCACTTTCAAATAATTAAGGCGAGAGTAACAACAGTATCAAGATAAAGCACCGCATCTGGAAGGTGCGGTAACACGTTATGTGAAAGGGAGGTAACCTATGCAGGTATCAGCAGAAATTAGGTGGTTTTGGAACAATGTTCCGCCACCCAAACTTGAGAAATGGTTCCGTAACCCGACCGATGACACTTGCGCTGCGGGAGGCGGACACACGCGCCCAGATGAATATCTCTGTGATCCTAATCAAAGCGAGTTGGGCCTCAAACGTCGCGGAGGAAAGACGGGTGTTGAAGTCAAGGGTCTCATAGTCGGAACATTTGGCCACGTGGCTGTGAATCCATTCGTAGGACCGATCGAACTCTGGACCAAGTGGACGTCCGAGGTGCTGGAGCTAAAGTTGGGTTCGACTGTTCCAATCGAGAAGATTCGCTGGCTTCGCAAGTTCGATACAACAAAACAGTTTCCCGAAGAGATACCAGTCGATAGCAAAGAGAAACCTCTCGGAGGGCGAGATCTCCCTGAGTTTGGCTGTAATGTCGAACTCACTCGGATTAAGCTTCGGAGTAATAGGATTTGGTGGACGCTTGGCTTCGAGTCGTTCGGCAAGATCGAAACCGTAGACAAAAGCCTCTACGCCGTTGCGGCGACGCTGGCGACGCGTCGGCCACCGGAGCTTGGAACAGGACTGCTAGCCAGCTATCCGGCCTGGTTAAAAGAACATGTCGTGCCACCCAGTGATAAGTGACCTAATCAATAACACTTCAAAGATATTTGCTGCGGTTCCAAACATCCCATGGAGTTTCAACTTAGGTTCATTATTTCTATAAAGGAGTGTTGTTATGAGTGATAGTGCTCGCGGAAAAGGACAGGCCGTATACAAGAAGCTGTTTGGCACGAAGAAGACGTTTGAGCGTGACCATACAGCCCTCGATGGATTTACCATTGACCACTTATTTGCTAATGTGTGGAGTCGCCCGAATTTGCAAATGCGTCAGCGTAGTATGATCACCGTGGCGTTACTCGCAGCGTCGGGAAGAGATCGCGAGTTAGAACGGCACATCGAGGGCGCACTTCATTTGGGGATTACCCGCGATGAGATTATCGAGATCATGATTCATGCGGCTCATTATGCCGGATGGCCGGCGGGTCATAATGGGCAGCGTATAGCTCAAGAGATGTTCAAGAGTTTCGACGAGATCGAGGCGGCGCATGAACCATCGAAGTGATGGCGCTCGACAAAGTGAGGCCAATTGGCAACCTTTCGCGTCAAGTGATGCGATCCTAACCGGCTTTGAGCCTGATTTCGTAGCTTTGCGGCGCTCCGCGATCTTGGTATAAGATCGCGTGATGCCACACGTCAGAGGCAAGGCGTCATTCCGGCCGAAGTCGCCTGCTCGCGAAACCTTTCGGAGTAGCTTTATGCGAACGTCTGGAGGAATCTCCTATTGGTAACATGACGCAGCTTTCTCCAACAAGTGTAAAGGACGCATTGCAAAGCACCGTGTCCATCGACACAATTCACGTCCAGGGCTGGGTGCGAACCCGGCGCGATTCGAAGGATTTTTCGTTTATCGAGCTGAACGATGGCTCCGGTCTGCGCAATCTTCAGATCATCGCGAAAAACACGCTGCCAAATTACGCGGCGTTGCAACGACTGACCACCGGCGCCTCCGTTAGCGTGCGCGGGGCGTTGGTCGCTTCCCAAGGTAAAGGACAGAAGTGGGAACTCGTCGCGGAGACGATCGACATTGTTGGAACCGCCGATGATTCCTATCCGCTCCAGAAAAAGGGTCACACCCCGGAGTTTCTCCGCGAGATCGCGCATCTGCGTCCTCGCTCGAATCTTTTTGGCTGCGTCTTTCGGGTGCGGAGCCGGCTCGCATTCGCCATTCACGAGTTCTTTCAGGAACGCGGTTTCGTTTACGTCCATACGCCGATCATCACTGGAAGCGATTGCGAAGGCGCAGGAGAATTGTTTCGCGTCACAACGATCGATTGCAAAAACCCGCCGCAGACGCAGGGCGGCGAGATCGATTTCGCCAGGGATTTCTTCGCGCGGCAGACTTATCTCACGGTAAGCGGGCAACTCGAAGCGGAAGCGTTCTCGCTAGCGTTGTCTAAGGTTTATACCTTCGGTCCGACATTCCGCGCCGAGAACTCGAACACTTCGCGGCACGCCAGCGAGTTCTGGATGATCGAGCCGGAGATGGCATTTTGCGACTTGAACGGCAACATGGATCTCGCCGAAGAGATTGTGAAGTATCTGATCCTGGACGTCCGCAAACATTGCCCGGAAGAGATGGAACTCTTCGCCAAGTTCGTGGACAAGGAATTGCTCGCGCGACTCGATTTCGTCATCGATCGGCTATTTCAACGGATCCCTTACATCAATGCTGTCGAGCTTTTGAAAGCCAGCGGTGAAAAGTTCGAGTTTCCCATCGACTACGGATTAAATTTGCAGTCGGAACACGAACGGTGGCTGACCGAGAAACACTTCAAGTGCCCGGTCACGGTTTTCAATTATCCGAAGGAAATCAAACCCTTTTACATGCGTTTGAATGATGACGGGAAGACAGTGACCGCGATGGATTTGCTGGTGCCGGGAATTGGCGAAATCGTCGGCGGCAGCCAGCGCGAAGAGCGCCTCGAAGTATTGGAGCAAAATATGCGCCGGCACAAAATGGATCCCGCCGATTACAAATGGTATCTCGATCTTCGGCGCTACGGTACGGTCCCACACTCCGGTTTCGGTCTCGGTTTCGAGCGGATGCTCATGTTCGTTACTGGCGTGTCGAACATCCGCGACGTTATCCCCTTCGCTCGAACGCCTGGCAGCGCCGAGTTCTAAAATCGACTTGGATTACTAACACGCGGCGACGGCCGTCCTCCAGAACAAGTCTGCACAAAAACTGAACCAAACTACGCTTGACAGTTCAGATGATAAGTGTATATACACGCATGTTGGATTCATCCACCTTGTTCGAAGCGTGCCGGACTTGCGCCTGTTCTGCGCTCCGCCGTGCCAGCCGGGCCGTTACACAGCACTACGAGAGGCATTTCCGGGGGAGTGGTCTACGCGCCACGCAATTCACGATTTTGGCGACCCTCACACAGACGGGACCGCTCTCGATCTCCGAGCTATCGGATCAGCTCGGTCTTGACCGAACAACACTGTCGCGAAATTTGCGCTTGATCGAAGACAAAGGCTGGGTCTCTGCGCTTGGGCATGATGATCAACGCGTCCGGAAGATGGCGCTTACTCCCAAGGGGATAAAAAAGGCATCGGCTGCTTTGGCGTTTTGGAAGCGAGCCGATGCCAGCGTCGAGCCGATCTTACGGCGGTTCGGTCTACAGTCCCGTCCAATAGTCCGAGCCAGATAATTTTTTGCCAGACAGATGTATATACACGGATGATCGCAGTAATGATAAAAGGAATAACTTATGAACACTGATCTTATCGGTTCCATAGAATTAACGGCCTCGGCCGCCATCGTCATTGGGGCTTTGTCCATCGGATTCAGTTCCAATGCCACAACGCGACTTCGCGTCGCGGTTGGTCTCAGCCTTTGGTTCGTCCTCGTAGTAGTTTTGGCGGCAATGCGTGCCCTATATTACGAGCATGGACTAGGCGCGTCTGGCTTGGGTATCACGGTCGTGCTTCCCATCGCGGTCCTCTGCTTTGTGGTCGCGCGGGTACAGTCGTTGCGCGAAGGCTTCTATCGCGCGCCGTTATGGTTGCTGGTCGGCGTACACACCGTGCGTTTGCTCGGCATCAGTTTCATAATTCTCTATGCAGCTCATCGTTTGCCGGCGCCGTTTGCTCCGGTTGCGGGCTGGGGCGACATATTTGTAGGCGCAACTGCTTTGCCGGTGGCATGGCTCGCGTACCGCCGGCCCGCCAACGCTCGGCCGATCTTATGGATCTGGAATTTGGTCGGATTAGTTGACCTGATGGCCGCCATTGGATTGGGAGTAATTTCCTCGCCAGGTCCGCAGCGCCTGATCTTCGCTGAACCCAGCTCGGCCATCATGACAACTTTGCCGTGGCTCTTGATTCCCGGCTTTTTGGTTCCGCTCTTGTTCGCTGTTCACATCGGTATTTTCATTCGACTGGCGCAACGCCGGCTGATCTCTGACCTCTGATCGCTGATTTTTGGAGCTCTTCGCCTAGCGGCGGGCGAAAAGTCACGCCCATCAGCCCTTATTTTCTCTTATTCTCGTAAACTCGAGCTTGGGGCCGTTGGGCTCTCGCAAAATCATACGGTCGCCTGAGAATTCCATTTGATAAACGGTCTTGGCGAAGGGCGTCTCGATCTTAACTCGGTTGCGGTCGAGAGTGTACCTGCCTCGAGTGTTCGCGATCAGGAGAGCCCCATTTTTAGAAAATTCCCAAACGATTGCGTTTGCATCTTGCGACATTCGCCATTTACCAACGACGCGTTGGGAAGAACCTCCGCAACCGGCCATCGCACACAGCAAAACTGGCGAAGCGATTATCCCTAACCAGGACTTATATCGGGCAAAAATAGATTGCATGACGGTCGGGATTGTCTCTTCGGCGGGCGTGATCGGCGCGACATGCACTCTAGCGATTCGGTTAGATGCCATAAAGCCCTTCCTTGCTCCGTGGTTTCTCCGCATCCGCTCATCTCGGTCGGCTAGATTGGCGATCTATTGGTGCTTGCACCTCATCAGAGGCGAAACCGTAACTTTTGAGCGCTCACGATCGGTGGCTGCAGAATCACCAGCGCGGATGGTTTCACGGTAATTTCAATTTCGCTTGGGCTTTTCGACTTTTGCTTTTTCCGTGGCCAAGCTTCGTCATCGAGGTGAAGCGTCGATCCTTCCCAAATAATTCGTAATTGACGGAATCTTGGAATGGGCAGCGGAAATTTATGCTTTTTGCCTGCCAGCCGCGCTTCGAGATGCTCCATAAGAAGCGAACGATCGACTTCTCGCGCGCATACAAAATCAAGCTGACCATCTTTGGTTGCAGCCTGCGAGGCGAGGTACAGGGCGGGCCCGACTGAGCGAATGTTCATTGCTTCCCAAAGTACGTAGCGGTCGGAGATATCTTTGCCGTCGATGTCGATCTTCCACCGTTGTGCCGGGTAATCATGAAGCATCCGGTGCAGCAGCGAAACATGCCGCGCCATCTCCTGCTCCTTGGAAAGCTTTCTGATTTTCTTGCTTTTGTTTTTCGCGGCACGGACGTAATCCGCGAACAGACCGCCCCCGACAGCTTCGAAAAAGTACCGTGTGCCCCACGGCCTCGAGTCAAACCGATGTCGAAAGCGCGTCTTTTCCCGCCTTCGAGGCGCGCAATGATTTCTTCAGGCGAAGCGAGGAAACCGAGACTGCGCGCCAAATTATTGGCCGTACCCAGCGGGAGAACGCTCAATGGAATGCCGGTGTCGACGAGTCGAGAGGCTACTTTGACAACCGTGCCATCGCCGCCGGCGGCAAGAACGAGATCGGTGGGGGTTTTTAGAACTTTCTTGTAATCCTTTTTCTTGGTCGATTGATAAGTTGCGTGATGTCCTGCTTTGGCCAGCGCGGCCATCAACTCTTTCTTTCCATGCTTCGCGTCCCCGGCCTTGGGATTGTGCATCAAGGTGATTCGCATGCCCTTTTCTCCGCAAACTATTCGTCCAAAACCGATCCGACACGCGTTTCTTAGTAGGATGAAGATGAGAATTCTGATCTCAAACGACGACGGCATCTACAGCCCGGGCATCACCGCGCTGGCAAAAGTAGCGTCGCGTTTCGGCGAGGTCCGCATCGTCGCGCCCGATGTCGAGCAATCCTCAATGAGCCATGCTATCACCGCTTCACGGCCGCTTCGATACAAGCGAATTCGATTGGACGATTTTACGGCATATCGCGTCAACGGCACACCGGCCGATTGCGTTGCGCTCGGCACGCATCATTGGGGGCATGTCGATCTTGTTCTTTCCGGGATCAATCTCGGTCTGAATCTTGGCAACTCCTGCTGGCATTCCGGCACGTTGGCGGCCGCAAAGCAAGCCGCACTGCTCGGTGTCCGCGGCATTGCAATCAGCACATTCGTCAGTGAAAAGAAAGAGCCAGATTTCAACAAGCTCGAGCCATACGTCGCAAAGGTGCTCGAACTGCTGCTGGAAGAGAAAACGATATGCCTCGTCAATGTGAATTTGCCTGAAAAACCGCGCGGCATTCGTTGGACGCGCCAATCCGTGCGGCAATACGACGGCAAAGTTGTCCCCGGCAAGGATCCGATGGGCCGCCCGATGTACTGGTTTACCGTCACGCCGCTGGAAGGCGCGGAGGAAGGGACCGACCGCTGGGCGGTGGAGCACAACTGGGTCTCAGTCACGCCGCTGCGTCTCGATCTTACGTCGGAAAAAGATCTGGCTCGCGCTTTGGCACTTCCTCAGGCACCGCCGATTAGCGCGACCAATGGACGCAAGGCTACCGTACGGTCGCGCCAAAAAACGCAGAAGCGCAGGGTCGTTGAGTGAATCGTGTCCGGCAAGCAGATTACCAAGAATTGCCGGCGCGATTGCCGAACTCCCGTTTCGTCGCAGAACTAAGTTACTTCTTCGATTCGCGCTTGGAATCTTCCGGTTCCCTCGGCTCTTTTGATTCCTTGGGTTCTTTCTTCGACTCGCCGGGGCGATATTCCTCCTGCTCGGCGGCAGCGAAGGCTTTTTCCAGGCCGACCATGTCTTCACCGGGCCGGAGCGTATCGAAGGTTTCCGCCTCTTTGCGGAGTTGTTCCTCCGTGTAATTGGCCGCTTTGATCGAGAGGCCGATGCGGCGCTCGAGTTTGTCCACCTTAATGACGCGCGCTTCGACTTCCTGACCGAGCTTGAGCACGTCTTTCACTTTCGCCACGTGATCTTCGCTCAATTGCGAGATATGCACGAGCCCGTCGATGTCATCCTGCAACTGAACGAACGCGCCGAAGCTGGCGAGCTTGGTCACTTTGCCTTTCACCAAATCGCCGATCTTGTATTTCTGATCGATCGTCTTCCACGGATCTTCGGCGAGCTGTTTGATGCCGAGGCTGATCCGTTGGTTCACCTTGTCGATGTCAATGACAACGGCTTCGATTTCATCGCCTTTTTTAAAGACTTCGCTTGGATGATTGATCTTGCGGGTCCAGCTCAAATCGGAGACGTGGATCATTCCGTCGATGCCTTCGTCCAGCTCCACGAACGCGCCATACGCGGTCATGTTGCGAATTTTGCCTTTCACGGTGCTGCCGATGGTGAATTTCTTCTCGATCTCATCCCACGGATTTGGTTCGAGCTGGCGAAGACCCAGTGAAATTTTTTGCTCTTCTTTGTTTACGCCAAGCACCACGGCCTCGACTTCCTGACCGACGGTGAGAATGTCGGACGGGCGCATGATTCGTTTCGTCCATGAAAGTTCGGAGACATGGATGAGGCCTTCGACGCCTTCCTCGATTTCAACAAATGCGCCGTAAGGAACCAGATTCGCGATTTTGCCTTTGACGCGCTGACCGGCCGGAAAGCGTTCCTCGATCTGGTCCCACGGGTTTTTCTGGGTCTGCTTTAGCCCGAGGGATACGCGCTCTTTTTCTTTGTTTATGTCGAGCACGACGACTTCCAATTGTTGTCCGACCTTGAGCAACTCGCTCGGATGTCCGAGGCGGCCCCAGGTCATATCGGTGATGTGGAGCAGGCCATCCATTCCGTCGAGATCGATGAACGCGCCAAAGTCGGTGAGATTTTTTACCGTGCCGGTCACGCGGTCGCCGACGTTGACGCCTTCCATGAATTTCTGGCGCTTTTCGCTGCGCTCCTGCTCGATGACCTCGCGCCGGCTGAGCACGACGTTTTTGCGGTCGTCGTTCAGCTTAACAATCTTAAAATCGTACGTGTTACCAACGAATTGCTGCAAATCTTTTGGCGGAACAACGTCGATCTGAGATGCTGGCAAAAATGCTTCGACGCCGATGTTCACCATCAGACCGCCTTTCACTACCGATTTGACCTTGCCTTTGATCAGGCCATCGCCCTCGAAGACCTGCACGATCTTGTTCCAGTTTTGACGATAAGCGGCTTTTTCTTTCGAGAGGACGACCATCCCCTCGTCGTTTTCGAGCCGCTCGAGCAACACGTCCACTTCGTCGCCCACTTCGAGCGAATCGACGTCGTCAAATTCCATTCTTGGAATGACGCCCTCGGACTTGTATCCGATATCCACCAGCACTTCGCGCGAGCGAACTTCCAGTATGCGTCCCTTAACAATGCTTCCCTCGCGGAAATCCTGCATCGGCTTCGCCATTACATCCTGCATGTGAATCATAAAATTAAGTGGCCTCCTTCAGACAGAGCGGCGTTCTCGGTTGAACGCCGATCTTTCGGCGCAGCTAAAGCAGCGGAAAGGGGACGCCATAGTAGCCAAGTTAGCAGCGAAGGTCAAACGCCGAGTCTGGGCGTCCGTCTCGCGTGCTGGTTTTGGCGTCTCGCCAAAACCGGCTTCCCTAGCTGTGGGAAAACACAATCAAAGTTCGCGATGGCGAGACGCCATCGCCAGCACGCGAGACGCGTGCGCTACCCGATCCGCAGAATTGGGCGTTGGACGTTGAGCGTTGGGCGTTTCCCCATTACGTTAGGAGCGAGATGTCGATATTCCCACTCCGAAAGTCCTCGCCGTCCCTGATTATTTCGGAATTCATATTGGTTGCGCTTCTCGCTGCCACATCGCTCCGCGCCGCCCAACCATCGCCCGCCGAGCAAAAGGTAATGGAGGCCATCAAGTTGAAGGACTTGAGCGTCGTGCACCTCTGGGCGCCCTGGTGCTCGAATTGCCAGGCTGAACTGAAAAACGGCGGCTGGCTCAAAATAGTGAAAGACAATCCCCAGGTGCATTTTTATTTCGTTTCCGTCTGGAACGGCGGCGAGGACGGGCGCGCCATGTTGAAAAAATTCGACCTCGCCGATCAACCTAACCTCACGATCCTGGCCGATCCCGGCCCGCGCGGCAAAGATCACATCAAGCAGTTTGCTGGTATGCCGCTTTCGTGGATTCCAGCAACTCAGGTGTATAAAGGCGGCGATCTGCGTTACGCCTTGAACTACGGCGAAGTCCGCTTTCCAGTCTTGCAGCAATTTCTTGAGGACAGCCAGTCTGAATGGTCGCACAAAGGCGAGCCAAAGATCGAGTAGCCTTTTTGAATGATTGAGACTTCTCCAGCACCGTCGATTTCTCACGATAAACCGCCGGCGATCCTTTCGCTGATCGGCGACACGCCACTGGTGGAAATCACGCAGCTCGACACCGGCCCGTGCCACCTCTTCCTGAAATTGGAAAATCAAAACCCGGGCGGGTCGATCAAGGACAGAATCGCGCTCTCCATGATCGAAGCCGCGGAGCGCGACGGGAAATTGGAGCCCGGAGGGACGGTCATTGAAGCCACGGCAGGAAACACCGGCCTGGGCCTCGCGCTTGTTGCCGGCGCGAAAGGCTATCGCGTCTTGCTTGTGATTCCGGATAAGATGTCGCAGGAAAAGGTTTCGCACGTAAAAGCCCTTGGCGCCGAAGTGCGAATCACGCGTTCGGATGTGACCCGGGGCCATCCGGAATATTACCAGGACGTGGCGGCGCGACTCGCCGAAGAGATCCCTGGCGGCTTTTATGTGGATCAGTTTAGCAATCCGGCCAATCCCCTCGCGCACGAACGAACGACCGGGCCGGAAATCTGGGAACAGATGCGGCACAATGTTGATGCCATCGTAGTGGGTGTGGGTTCCGGCGGAACGCTGACCGGACTCGGCCGCTTTTTCAATCGCGTCAAACCGCGACGCGGCATCGAAATGATTCTGGCCGATCCGGCGGGGTCTATTCTTTACGAATATGTCAAGACCGGCAAACTGCGGGAAGCTGGGAGTTGGGCGGTTGAAGGCATCGGCGAAGATTTCATTCCTGAAATCGCGGACATGTCTTTGGTGACCGACGCATTTGAAATCGACGACCAGGAAAGTTTCGCAACTGTCCGCGAGCTATTGCGCAGGGAAGGAATTTTCGGCGGCTCATCCACTGGCACGCTGCTGGCCGGCGCGCTGCGCTACTGCCGGGAACAGACGAAACCGAAGCGTGTCGTCAGCTTCGTGGTCGATACGGGAAACAAATATCTTTCCAAAATGTACGACGATTTCTGGATGGCTGAGCAGGGATTCCTTCTCCGCCCGCCGCACGGGGACTTGAGCGATCTAATCACGCACCGGTACGAAGCGGGCGAAGTAATTTCGGTCGGACCGACGGACACGTTGCTGACCGCATTCAAGCGTATGCGCGACAAGGATGTTTCGCAGCTGCCGGTTGTCGATCAAAACGGCCGCGCCGTCGGGATTCTTGATGAATCCGATGTGCTCGTGAAAGTGCACCGGGACCCTTCGCATTTTAACGATCCGGTGAAAAATGCGATGACCGATAAGCTCGAGACGCTCCCACCAACGGCAAAAATCAATGACCTGCTGGAGGTTTTCGATCGCGGTCGTGTCGCGATTGTGATGGATGACGACAAATTCCTTGGGCTGATTACCCGTACCGACTTGCTCTCGTATTTGCGGCTGCATATGCCAAAACAGTGAACCGCTGATTACGCGAAAACCGATCTGTAGGGGACGCTGGTAGTGTCCCCTCTAGGGAAGCAAACTGCTTCCCCTACAGTAATCCGCCGCTAGGTTTAAACGAAATGAAGAAGCAACACGAGTTTGCCACACGGGCGATTCACGCGGGCCAGGAACCCGATCCTTCCACGGGCGCGATCATGACGCCCATTTACGCAACGTCGACATACGTTCAGGAAAGTCCGGGCAAGCACAAAGGCTACGATTACGCGCGCTCCATTAACCCGACGCGGCTGGCTTACGAACGTTGCATCGCCGATTTGGAAAGCGGCACCCGCGGATTTGCTTTCGCATCCGGGCTGGCCGCAATGTCCACTGCGCTCGAATTGCTCGAAAGTGGTTCGCATGTCGTCGCAAGCGACGATCTTTATGGAGGCACGTTTCGATTATTCGACAAAGTCAGACGCCGCTCGGCCAATCTCGATTTTACCTATGTCGATCTCACCGATGCGGAAGATCTCGGGGGCGCGATCAAGCCAAACACGCGAATGGTGTGGATTGAGACGCCGAGCAATCCGCTGCTTAAGCTGATCGATTTGGAGGGGATCGCAAAAATCGCGCGCGAGCACAAGATTCTTTCGGTTTGCGATAACACATTTGCAACGCCGTGGATTCAGCGGCCGATCGAAACCGGCTTCGATCTCGTGATCCATTCCGCTACCAAATATCTCAACGGACATTCCGACATGGTCGGCGGCGTTGTCGTAGTCGGCGAGAACAAGGAGCTCGGCGACCAGATTGCGTTTTTACAAAATTCAGTTGGCGCAATTGCCGGGCCGTTCGACAGCTTTCTGGTCATGCGCAGCTTGAAAACACTTGCCCTCCGCATGGAGCGGCACTGTTCAAACGCAATCGAAATCGCGCGCTGGCTGGAGGAGCAACCGCAAGTGAAATCGGTCAGTTACCCCGGCCTGAAATCGCATCCGCAACATGACCTCGCCCGACAGCAAATGCGCGGCTTCGGCGGCATGGTGACGACTGTTCTGAAGACCGATCTCGCTGGGACGAAGCGTTTTCTGGAGAACACGCATCTATTTTCGCTCGCGGAAAGCCTGGGCGGTGTCGAGAGCCTGATCAATCATCCCGCCCTCATGACACATGCATCGGTGCGGAAGGAACAACGTGAGGCACTTGGCGTGACCGATTCGCTGGTCCGCTTGTCGGTCGGCGTCGAAGATGTGCGCGATTTGATCGACGATCTCGAAAGCGCGCTCGACATAATTTAGTAACGGAGGATAGGCATCTTGCCTGCCGAAGAAACGCACGCTGGAAGCCCGCTCGCCGAGACAGCCATGATGGCTATCTTCCAGCAATGGGCAACACGTTTGGTCAACTTTTTCGCGTCACGACCTTTGGCGAATCGCATGGCGGCGGTATCGGCGTGATAATCGACGGCTGTCCACCGAAGATCGACATCTCCGAAGCGGAAATTCAACAAGGGCTGGATCGCCGTCGTCCCGGTCAAAGCAAATTCACCACGCAACGGAAAGAGGAAGACCGTTGCGAGATTCTTTCCGGCGTATTCGAAGGCAAGACACTTGGCACACCCATTGCGATTCTAGTGCGCAATAAAGACGCTCGACCGGAGGATTACGTGGAGATCGCAAGAAAATTTCGACCCTCACATGCTGATTTCACTTACGAGGCCAAATATGGAATTCGCAATTGGCAAGGGGGAGGTCGAGCGTCGGCGCGCGAGACCATTGGCCGGGTCGCCGCAGGTGTGGTCGCGAAAAAGATACTGTCAATTCTGTGCTCGGAGTTCGAGATCGTCGCTTACGTTGCGCAGATTCATGAGATCGCCGCGAAAATCAATCGTTCCGTTGTAACAATGAAGCATGTGGAGAAAAATGCGGTTCGCTGTCCCGATGGCGCGGCGGCGAAGAAGATGGCGTCGCTTATCGAGCAAGTTCGCGGCGAAGGCGACTCGGTAGGTGGCGTGATTGAATGCGTTGCTCGTGGCATCCCGCCGGGACTGGGTGAGCCCGTTTTTGACAAGCTCGAGGCAGACCTGGCAAAAGCGATGCTGAGCTTGCCGGCGACCAAAGGATTTGAGATCGGCTCCGGATTTTCGGCAACGCGCATGCGCGGCTCGGAGCATAACGATCCATTTGAAATGCGCGCAGGGAAAATCCGGACAGCAACAAACAACTCGGGGGGCGTGCAAGGTGGAATCAGCAACGGCGAGGAGGTCTATTTTCGGGTTGGCTTTAAGCCCACAGCCACGATAGCCCACGAACAAAAAACCGTGACCGCCTCGCGCGAGCAAACCAAACTCGCTGCGCGCGGGCGCCATGATCCGTGTGTCCTTCCTCGAGCTGTTCCGATCGTGGAGGCGATGGCCGCGATCGTGCTTTGCGATCACGCGCTGCGGCAAAAAGCGATCGGTTTGCTCGGTTGATGGAAGTGAAGCCCGAGCTTCAGGCGCTAGCTGGTTCGCCGCTTTGGCAGGCAGTCTTCATCTCTTTTGCCGTTGTTTTCATTTTGTTCGAAGTCGTGCGCGGCTGGCGACTCGGTTTGATCCGCCAGCTTGTGCGCGTCGCAGCGGTTGTCGCGGCCTACGGCGCTGCGGTCTTCGTCGGCAGGTTGTTTGTCCCGATGGCGCGCCCGTTTTTGAAAATGCCTGATATTGTTCTCTCAATCCTGACAGGCGCAGTTATTGCCCTTGTCATCTATGCGCTTTTGACTAGCGCGGGAATGCTTTTGTTCAAGCGGACTGGCCAGCAGAATTCCAGGCTGGTCCAGCTTATTTATGGATTTACAGGGGCGATCGTTGGATTGTTTTTCGGTGCCTTTGTCATCTGGCTAATCGTGGCCAGCGTTCGCGCTGTTGGCGCCGTGGCAGACGCGCAGGTCCGGAGCCAGGAGGCTGGTCAATCTGCGACCTTGCGCGCTCTGGACGTGCGACGACGTTTTCTCTCGGAACCAAATGCGGGGTTTACTGCGCTTGCCACGTCGCTGGCGCGCTTAAAGAATTCGCTCGAGCTTGGACTGCTTGGAAACGCGGTCAAACAGACGGACCCCGTTCCGCTGAAGACATATGAAACGCTTGCGAAAGTGGGCAGCGTATTTTCGAGTCCGGAGCGTGCGCAGAAATTCCTCACGTTTCCGGGGGCGCGCGAGTTGAGCGAGCATCCGAAAATTGTGGCTTTGCGAGACGACCCGGAAATCTCTGAAATGATCGCCCAGGGACGCTTTCTCGATCTGCTCCACAATCAACGCATCATCGACGCGGCAAACGATCCGGCACTAACGGATCGGATCAAAAACTTCGACCTTCAGCGCGCGCTCGATTATGCGGGAGCGAAGTAAACACGAATAGACACGAATGAACTACATCACCAGCATCGGCCTTGAAGTGCACGTTCAACTCAAGACGCGTTCGAAAATGTTTTGCGCGTCTCCGGTTGAATTTGGCGCCGAGCCGAACGCGCACACTTGTCCGGTTTGCCTCGGATTGCCGGGCGCGTTGCCGGTGATGAATCACGAAGCGCTGCGCATGACGGTGCTCACCGGGCTCATGCTCGGATGCGACATCTCGCCGATCTGCAAGTTCGACCGGAAGAATTATTTCTATCCGGATATGTCGAAGAATTACCAGATTTCGCAATACGACATGCCGCTTTGCACCAATGGCAGCGTGTGGCTGCACGATCTCGCTTACCCCAAGGACGCGCAAAAAAAAATCGCGACGCCCGACAAGGTAGTGCACCTTGTGCGCATTCATCTCGAGGAGGATGTGGCAAAAAGTTTCCACTTCGAGAACAGCACGGGAATCGATTTCAACCGGGCCGGCACGCCCCTAATGGAGATTGTGACCCAGCCGGAGATTAATTCGCCCGAGGAAGCGTTCGCGTTTTTGACTTCGCTCAAACAAATCCTGATCTACGGCGCGGTAAGCGATGCCGATATGGAGAAAGGGCAGCTCCGGTGCGATTGCAATGTTTCCGTGCGACCGGCAACACAAGCTGAGTTGGGAGGAAAGATCGAGATCAAAAACATGAACTCGATCACCGGTGTCCGGCGCGCACTTGACTACGAGATTCAGCGCCAAATCGCTATTTTGGACAGCGGCGGAAAAATCGAGCAGGAAACTCGCGGCTGGGATGATGCAGCCGCCGAAACGTTTCTGATGCGCACAAAAGAATTCGCGCACGATTATCGCTATTTTCCCGATCCTGATCTCGTGCCAGTGAAAACCGAAGTCTTGCTCGCCGATGTGCGAGGACGCGTGCCCGAGCTGCCAAAAGCGAAACGCGCGCGTTTCGTCGAGCAATATCAGGTGAGTCCATACGATGCCGGCGTGCTGGCGAACGATCTCGATCTGGCGAGATATTTTGAAACGGCAGCGAAAGGCGCAAAGAAGCCTAAGAATGTCGCGAACTGGATCCTGAACGATTTGCAAAATGCATTAAGCAATGCCGGCAAAACCATCGCGGATTGCCCGATCGCACCAGAAGCGCTCGACGAGCTGGTCAATCTAATCGACAGCGGCAAAATCAGCGGGAAACAGGGTAAGGAAGTTTTCGCCGAAATGTTTGCGACCGGCAAGGGCGCGGCGGCGATCGTGAAGGAAAAGGGAATCGAGCAGTTGAGCGATTTGAGCGCCATTGAAAAATTATGCGACGAAGTGATCGCTGCGAACCCGAAGCCAGTCGCGGATTTTAGGGTGGGCAACGCGGCGTCGCTCAACTTTCTCAAGGGCCAGGTGCTGAAATTATCGAAAGGGAAGGCTAATCCGCAGTTGGCGGGCGAAATTTTGGAGAGGAAATTGAGGTAGCGCGAGCCTCTGGTTTGCGCGTCAGAATTTCGCAAGCGAGACGCTTGCGCTACTATGAAGATCTTAATTGCGCCTGATAAATTTAAAGGCGCGTTGAGCGCGCGGGAAGTGGCAGAGAATATCGCCGCCGGTCTGCGCGATGCGTTGCCGGACCCAAAGATCGTCATCACGCCCATGGCCGACGGCGGTGAGGGAACGGCGGAAGTTATTTGCAATGCGCTTGGCGGTTCGTGGGTGAAATGCAAGGCGCACGATCCGTTTGGACGCGAAATCGACGCGCGATACGCCTGGATCGCCAATAGACATCTTGCCGTAATGGAAATGAGCGAGGCAGCCGGTATGCGACGACTTTCCGAAGGCGAACGCGATCCGCTCCGCGCAAATACATTCGGCGTGGGCGAAATGATTTTGAACGCGGCGCAGCACGGAGCGCGCGAAATCATCGTCGGGCTGGGCGGAAGCGCGACGAACGATGGCGGATGGGGAATGGCAAGAGCGCTTGGGTTTCGGTTCGATTATGAGCATGAGCAGGAGCAAAAAGTGACTTGCCTTCTTAACCTCACAAAAATCGAAAAGCCGAAAGACATGACCCTACCGAAGATTATTGCAGCAGTCGATGTACGGAATCCACTGCTCGGGAAAAATGGCGCAACGCGAGTCTTCAGTCCGCAGAAGGGCGCGAGCAAAGATAAGATTGAAGTTTTGGAACGGGCGCTAACGAACCTCGCGGACGTTATCGAAAAAGAATTCGGAGGAAAATTCCGCGACGAACCGGGCGCTGGCGCGGCGGGCGGCCTCGGATTTGGCCTCATGAGTTTTTGCGGAGCGAAAATTCGGCCGGGCTTCGATGTAGTCGCAGCGTCGGTCGAACTCGAATCGAAAATGAAAGATGCCGATCTTGTGATTACGGGCGAGGGAAGCCTGGATCGACAGACGCTTGAGGGAAAGACACCTGCAGGCATCGCGCGCCTCGCACGAAAACTCGACAAGCGTGTTTTCGCAATTGTCGGTCGGGCGACCGAAGATCGAGAAGTCCGCAAAATTTTCGATGGCGTTTACCAGAACGCCCGGCCAGGAATGAGCGAAAAAGGAAACATGCAGCGCGCGGCGGAGTTGTTGCGGGAAAATGCGCGGGAACTCGCGAGAAAATTGTAGGGCGTTTCTGCGAAACGCCGGATTATAGGATGGCGTCTGGCACAGACGCCCTACAATGACGTACCGTGGTCGGACCCTGCCATTAGTAAAATTCGCGAAATCGTTTCGCGGTCTCAACGTAGCTCCATGCCAATCGCGCTATGTCCTTTTGCTCGTCGAGGGTGAGTTGGCGCCGGATTTTCGCGGGCGAACCGAGCACGAGCGAGCCGGGAGGAATTTTCATCTCCATCGTGATGAGCGCGTTTGCACCGATGATAGACCGTGCCCCTACTTCCACATCGTCGAGAATGATCGTGCCCATCCCGACAAGCACTTCATCGTCGATCTTGCACGCATGCACAACGGCATTGTGTCCGATGGTGACCAGTTCGCCCATGGTCGTGGGGTAGTTTGTGTCCACGTGAACGACAGCGTTATCCTGAACATTCGAGCGCGGCCCGAGAATGATGCGGTTGATGTCCCCTCGCAAAACGGCTCCGTACCACACGCTTGATTCTTCCGCGAGCGTGACGTCGCCGAGCACCGTTGCGCCCGGGACTATCCAAGCGCTGGAGTGGATTGTGGGACCTTTTTTGAGCCGTGCAGGGATGCCGGCATGTCCGGTTGGCAATGAATCTGGTTCAATGTGCACCGGACAATTAACCTCCAACTCCGATAAACCGCGAGCACGCGCTCAACCCGCGGGACATTTGGTTGCAACGAAGGGATGAAGAGCATGAGCATCAGAGAATGGGATTTTCTTCTTCCCGCGCCTGAGCGATCATACACACCGCATGCCTGAGATCTCTCCAGACGAAGTCACGCCGTTCGTTTTCTCCGATCCTACGGGTAAACGCTGGCCGCGACTGCGCCTGATTTTGCTCATCGGTGGCGTGCTGTTTTTTCTTGGGACGGTCCTGTTTGTTCAGACGCTTTTTGTGGCGCCCCAACTGAGTGTGCCGTTTTCCCTGCGGCAATTGAAAGGTCAACTAAAGGCGTTGCAAAAGGAGAATCCCGCCGGCCAATTGTCTCCGAGTTCGCTGCTCTGGCAGAAATTTGCCGCGGCGCGACAAGCGGCAAAAAAGCTCGCCGGCGTTGCGCCCACGACTCCGCCCCGAAAGGTTTCGGGGAAGAAATCGCCCGACAATGAGGTACGGCTTGCATTTTACGTCAATGGAGACGCCTACAGTTACGCGTCGCTGCAGCAACACGCGTCGCAGATCACACATCTCTGCCCGGAATGGATGGCTGTGGTGAATGGCATGGGGGACTTGCAAATCGACGCGGACCCGCGGCTCCCAAGACTTGCGGCGGACAAAGGGATTGCCCTTATGCCATTGCTGACGAACCTCGTCGGTGACACCTGGCAGCCGGAGGCGATTGAGAATCTGGCGCACGGTCCAGAGAACCGACAGGATCGGTTCATCCGAAAGGTGCTTTCCGTCTTGCGTAAAGCCAACGCTTCAGGCGTGGTGATCTATTGGGAGCAAATCGATCCGGCTTACAAGAAAGACATTACCGGATTCGTTAGCAAGTTCGCCGACGCGTTGCACGACGATAACAAGGAGCTGTGGCTGTGCGTTGAGCCCGGCCAGGAGTTGGATTACATCGATTTCGACGTTCTCGCTGACAACGTCGACCGTTTTGTGGCGATGTTGTTCGACGAAACGTCCGACACCGATCCGCCAGGGCCGCTAGCGTCGCGTTCGTGGTTTGAAGGCTGGATGCACGTCCTGCTGGAAGATTCCGATACCAGGCAATGGATCATCGCGCTGGGTAGTTACGGATATGATTGGACGATCGGCGGGAAAAAGGCGGAGCTGATCAATTTTTCAGAAGCAATGAGCCGCGCCAACGACGCGGAGATCGAGAACGCAGAAGTGAAAGGGCCTAGTTACAGTCCCTATTTTTACTTTCAGGATGAGGATAAGGAGCACGCCGTCTGGTTTCTGGATGCCGTGACATTCCTCAACCAACTGCGCATGGTGCGTGATCAAAAGGCGGGCGGGTTCGCGCTTTATCGGCTCGGTAGCGAAGATCCTGCAATCTGGGATGCGTTAAGTCTCCCGCGGGACTTTAAGTTCGATAACCAAACGCGACAGTCGCTCGAACTGATAAAATCCACGGACACAATAACGGACGTCGGCGACGGCGAAATTGTCACCGTTGACGAGGATCGCATGGATGGATTGCGAAAGCTGACGGTGGATGCAGACGGCTATCTCACGGCGAAGTATGTCAAATTTGCACAATTCCCGACGCTTTATCATCAAGGCGCCGGCGGCGAGCATCAGGTCGCAATCACTTTTGACGATGGCCCCGACCCGCGGTGGACACCGAAGATTTTGGATATCCTCAAGGGAGCGAACGTGAAAGCCGTGTTTTTCTTGGTGGGAATGAACGCGGAGCGTTACCCGGGGCTTGTTCGGCGCATTGTCAACGAGGGCCACGAAATCGGGAACCACACATATTATCATCCAAACCTGGCGCTCTGCTGGCCGGAGCACATCCGGCTTGAGCTGAACGCGACACAGTTTTTGCTCGAAACGATAACAGGTCGCGCGACCACATTGTTCCGCCCACCTTATGCAGCCGATACCGGCCCAACGCAGCTTAGTGAACTCACCCCGCTACGAATCGCGGAGAACCTCAATTATCTCGTGGTTCTGGAAAGTATCGATCCACAGGATTGGGCGAAACCAGGCGCCGACACCATCTTACAGCGCGTGAAACAGCAGCGTCGCGATGGAAGTATTATTCTGTTGCACGACGCTGGCGGCGATCGCTCCCAGACTGTCGAAGCACTTCCGCGCATTTTAGACTGGCTGCATACGCGAGGCGACACTGTGGTGCCTTTGAGCACACTGCTGGGCACGACGCGCGACGCAGTTATGCCGCCATTGCGAGAAAATGGGCAGTCGCTTACACATCTGGTCAACGGCGCTGGATTTCGCATTTTTCACGGCATCGAGGAATTCCTTTGGGCGTTTATGATTGTGGCAACGGCGCTCGTGGTCATCCGCACGCTCGTTGTCATTTGGCTCGCCTATCGTTTTCGGAGGGGACCGGCAGCGGATTTTTCGGAGCCAATCAGTGTAGTGATGGCTGCCTACAACGAAGGGAAAGTCATCGCGGAAACTTTGCGCGCGCTTCTAGCGACCGATTACAAGGGTGAAATCGAAGTCATCGTTGTTGACGATGGCTCCGTTGATGAGACAGCCGCCGAAGTTGAGCGCATTGGACAACTCGATCCACGCGTTCGCTTGTTGCGGCAGGAAAACCGGGGTAAAGCTCGTGCTCTGCAGCGCGGTCTCGCTGCCGTCCATCGGGGCATCGTCGTTTTCATCGATGCCGATACGCAATGTCAGCGCGATACGCTCTCGCGCTTGCTCGAACCGTTTGCCGATGCCCGCATCGGCGCTGTGTCGGGTCACGCGAAAGTTGGAAATTTGCGCTCATTTATCGCGCGCTGTCAGGCGCTGGAATACACCTGCGGTTTCAATCTCGACCGGCGCGCTTACAACCGCTGGAACTGCATCACGGTGGTGCCTGGCGCGATCAGCGCCATCCGCAAGGATGCGATCGATGAAGCGGGCGGCCTGAGTTTGCAAACGCTTGCCGAAGACACCGATCTCACTTTGTCATTGCATAGACATGGACGGCGGATCGTTTACGTGCCGGGTGCAATCGCCTGGACGGAAGCGCCGGAGAGCGTACGCGCGCTCGCGCGGCAGCGTTCTCGCTGGGCCTACGGCACCCTGCAATGTCTTTGGAAACATCGCGACATGGTGTTCAACCGGAAGTATCGCGCGCTCGGCTGGTTCAGTTTGCCCAGTATTTGGTTTTTTCAGATTATTCTCGTGGCCGTCACGCCGATGGTGGATTTGTTTTTGCTGGTGTCCCTGCCGTTTGGCATGTGGGGCGCGGTGATGCCATTCGTTATCATCTTCCTTGCCATGGATCTGATCCTCGCGACGCTCGCCTGCATTATCGAGCGCGAACCGATTGTGCGCGCCTGGCGTATTTTGCCAATGCGGTTGATTTATCGTCCGATGCTCAGCTACTGCATCTGGAAAGCGATCCTGCGGGCGGTAAAAGGCGCGTGGGTCAGCTGGGGCAAACTGGAACGCACCGCGAGCGTGCCGGTGCGAGTGTAATTGCGAAACGCGCACGCTTTCACGCGCGATGGCGATCGCGCACTTTCAATCCAGCGGACTCTTCACGCCGATGCCCGGTTTGTTCAGGACATGCGTGTAGATCATTGTCGTGCTCACATCTTTGTGCCCGAGCAATTCCTGGACTGTGCGGATATCGTGGCCGCTGCTCAGCAGGTGTGTCGCGAAGGAATGTCGTAAGCTGTGGCAGTTGGCCCGTTTGACGATCCCCGCCATGTCGACTGCTTTCTTTAACGCAGCTTGCAAAATCCCTTCGGCGATATGGTGCCGGCGCTTGTCACCGGTGCGCGGGTCGAGTGAAATACGTGAGGAGGGAAAGACGTATTGCCAGGGCCACTCCCGGGCAGCATTCGGGAGCTTGCGGCTCAAAGCGAAAGGCAAATGTACACTGCCGAAGCCATCTTCGAGGTCCTGCTCGTGCTGCGCTTTCACGCGGAGCAAATGTCGCTGCAGCGGTTCAGCTAGGTTGAGTGGCAGCATGGTAATTCGGTCCTTACCACCTTTGGCATCGCGCACAGTGATTTGCGCGAGCGCGAAATCGATGTCCTTCACGCGCAGACGAACACATTCCATTAATCGCAGGCCGCTGCCGTAGAGCAGGCCAGCCATTAACTTCGGAACACCGTGGAGATGGACGAAAATTTGCTTCACCTCACCACGCGACAGAACTACCGGGAGCTTCGGCGGTTTTTTTGCGCGTTCTACGTTTTCCAGCCAGCCAATCTCCTGCTTCAACACTTGTTTGTAGAAAAACAAGATCGCGCTGAGCGCTTGGTTCTGAGTCGACGCTGCGACATTGCGATCCCTCGCCAGATGGGTGAGGAATTGCGCCACTTCTTCTTCCCCCATTTCCACCGGGTGACGCTTGCCATGGAAAACGATGAAGCGCTTGATCCAATCTACATACGCGTCCTCGGTGCGCAGACTCTAATGTTTCAACCGCAGAACGCTCCGAACTCGGTCGAGCAGTTTAGGGTTGTTTGTCGCGACGCCGGCAACTAATCTTTCTGGCATGGGAACACCGATTTTGTCGTTCCGCCGCTTAAACTCAAGCCGGATTAGACCCAAAATATCGGCATTTCTCTTGAAACACCCAAAAATTGGGTCGAATTCTCGTTAGATGACTACCGAGGCGAAGCCAGTAATCAGCAAGAGAGGGCTCGTTTCCGCGACGCTTGTGGTTTGGCTTGTCGTTTGTCTCGCCTACGAGATTCATCGTGTCGCCACGTTCCTCGCGTTGCCGCCCAGCGGCGATCTTTACGCTCACACTTGGAGTTTTCAGCTCATGGTGTTTGCTGTTTTTCGTTTTCCTTTGTGGCTTGTCGGCTTGCTTGTCATCCTCATCGTCGAGTTCGCATTGCTCAGGCGGCGGACACCGCGCGCATGAAGATTCCGGTTCGAACGTTCAGCGTGCTGCCACGCCGGTCATCTAACCAGGCGATGGAGCGAACGGCCACCCGTCGTGCGTTCACGTTTGGCGGCGCTACAACGTTTTCGCTCCGATCCATGCGCGCTCTCGGTGGCCGTCGCTCATCTTGGTCTCGTTAGACCCCTAACGCCATGAGCCAACTCGACGATATGTTTGCAGGCCTTGCTGACGCAGAACATGCAGCTGCGCAGCGCGCCAAGGAAACTCGAGAGGCGCAGCTTGCCTTGCCGCGCCTTCTCTCTGGGGAATCGGCGTTTATCGCCCTCAAACAAGCGGTCGATGAACTCGCACGCTCGGCCCCGCCCGACCATGATGTGCTCATTGAGGCATTCAATCTCGCCGTCCGAGAAGTCGTGTATATCGAACCGCATACCCTTCTTTTTCGCGGCATTAACCAGGAAGGGAACGATTCCTTCGTAATTTCCCACTTCAGCCAACTCATCGCCAGGGTAATCTACCGTCCAAAAATAGGGGACGCTCGCATTGTCACGGGATTTTCGCAGCAGTAGCCATAACGGTCTAACCAAGCGCGCTGCAGCCGACCGCTGCCCGGCGTTTTGTTTTGCTTGGCATCTCCAGAAATCTTCATTCGCGGTTTCTGTTTACGGAGCCACTCGAATAGGCCGTGCAAATCTATCGTATGCGTCGCGCCAGGTCTAACCAAGCTCAGCAGCCGACCGCTGCCCGGCGTTTCGTTTTGCTTGGCATCTCCAGAAATCTTCATTCGCGGTTCGCCGCCCTATCAGCAGCGGCGGCTGAGCTTGTGTCTCGTTAGACCTAACCATCGTGAGCGAGAGCATCGAACGATTGATCGGACCGCCTCTGAACTTCGTTTTCTTTCACTGGTTGCCTTGTATTGCCGCGGTAGTCGCAGTCACATTGGTTGTCGTTTTTCTCGTGGCGCGTCCACCGCGCCGCCGTTGGCTTTTGACACTGCTTGGCGCAGAGTTGTTGCCTCCGGTTCTTACTACCGTTTATTTGCTTTTCACGCGATGGCCCGCCCGTGTGTTTACCGGGGCAAGCGATCTTACGGCGCTCGTTTTCTGCTTGGCTGTCGGAGTCGTCTGTGTAGCTCTTTGTCCACTTCGCGCGTGGTCGCGCGTTCTCGTCGGCGTCATTTATGTCCCTGCCATGGGTTTGTTCGTCATGGGGTATTCGCTCCTTTTCGTCTGCAGCGTCTTCCGAGATTGTCTGTGAGCTATTCACGCCGAGGCCTAACCAATCGCGAGGCTGTGTGATAAGTCGGGAAAGAAGTTGACCAGTTGCGGGCGGAGCGGAAGTAAAGACGAAAAGGGGATGTTTTTTTGCTGAGAGACTGTAGTTACTTGAAAGGCGAGGCGAAGGATCTTGACACGTCCAGCGCCGAGTTGGGCCCGAAGTCCGGCCCGGCGGGGAGCAAAACATTCCCGTGAGTGGCTCCCTAGCTCACTGCAGCGAT
>WNFY01000392.1_pt1 | contig 48138 bp, 50 predicted proteins | sample 5400091 | NCBI WGS metagenome assembly WNFY01 (sample SAMN13153364, study PRJNA577476) | soil metagenome | isolation source: 60 cm soil or saprolite under grassland replicate 1 | place: USA:California | collected 2016-06-15
CCGGGTGGCGACCCAGCCCGGGTGGCGACCCAGCCCGGGTGGCGACCCAGCCCGGGTGGCGACCCAGCCCGGGTGGCGACCCAGCCCGGGTGGCGACCCAGCCCGGGTGGCGACCGGCCTGGGTGCCGGCCAGCGGGGCCGGCGCCAACGACCCCGCCGACGGCGCCGCGACCCGGCCCCACCCAGCCGGAGTGGCCGCCGGACCGGGTGCCGGTCGGGGGGCTGGCGCCAGCGATCCCGGCTGGTCAGGGCCCTGGCATGGAGCAGGTTTGCGTCAGCAGGCAGGAGAAGTCGCGTATTTCGGCCCGGCGGGGGTAGAGATCAGTTAGCGGCAACCAGCCGTACCGGTGGCGAGATCCGCCACCGTGGAAAAGGTCGCCGGCGGTTCCCTCGCCGGCGTAGACCAGGAGGAACCGTGCTCGGGCTAATCATCACGATGATCATCGTCGGGCTGATCGCCGGCTTCGTCGCCCGCGCGGTCGTGCCCGGCCCTGACCCGATGGGCGTTGCCGGCACGATTCTGCTCGGTGTCGTGGGCTCGTTCGTCGGCGGCTTCCTCGGCTACGTCCTGTTCCACAAGGACGCCAGCCAGGGTGCCCTGCAGCCTGCCGGCATCATCGGGTCGATCCTCGGCGCCATCGTGGTGCTGCTGCTCTGGCGGACGTTCAGCCGTGGCGGCGGTACCTATGCCGGGAGAGGCCGGGGCTGGCGCACGCGCAGCCGCACCCGGCTCTAACCAAGGCGCTCTGACCAAAGGTGCTCTGACCAAGATCGACGACCCGGGCGTCCGCGCCCGGGTCGTCCCCAGCCCGTTGTCTCGAGGGTTCGGCAACCAGGCCGGGCCCTCGCGTATGTCCGGTCCGGCGTGCTCCGGGCTCAGTCCGGGCCGGCCCGGGTCTGGCCCGGGTCTGGCCCGGGTCTGGCCCGGCCCGGGTCTGGCCCGGCCCGGGGTCTGGCCCGGCCCGGGCCTGGGCCCGCTCAGTCTGGGCCGGCCCGGGCCTGGGCCCGCTCAGTCTGGGCTGATCCGTGGCGGCAGCGTCCCGGCGTGGATCGCCCGGACGGTGTCCACCGTGTCCGCCTCGGCCCAGCCCTTGTCCGGGCGGTGCCGGAGCACCCGGGCGAACCGCAGCGCCATCCCGCCGGGATAGCGCGGGCTGGTCTGCACGCCGTCGAAGGCCACCTCGACCACCAGCTCGGGCCGCACCCGCACCACCCAGCCGTTGTCGTCGACGGCCAGCTCGCGCAGCCGCTCGGTCTGCCAGTGGAGCATCGCGTCGGTGAGGCCCTTGAACGTCTTGCCGAGCATCACGAACCCGCCGGCCGGGTCCAGCGCGCCGAGATGCAGGTTGCTGAGCCAGCCGCGGCGCCGGCCGTGCCCCCATTCGGCGGCGAGCACGACCAGGTCCAAGGTGTGCCGCGGCTTGACCTTGAGCCATCCGGCACCGCGCCGCCCAGACTCGTACGGCGTGTCCAGCGACTTGACCATCACGCCCTCGTGCCCGCGGGCCAGCGCGTCGGCCAGGAACGCGTCCGCGGCGGCGAGGTCGCCGAAGACGTCACGGGGCACCCGAAGCTGCTCCGGGACGCTGCCGGCGAGCGCCGCGAACCGGTCGGCGCCGGGTAGGTCGAGCACGTCTTCGCCGTCCAGGTGCAGCAGGTCGAAGAGGAAGGCGGTGAGCAGCACCGCGCGGCGGACCGCGCCGTCCCCGGTCCGGGTGCCGACCCGGCCAGCGGTGACCGCGAACGGATGCGGCCGGCCATCCGACTGCAGCGCGATCACCTCGCCGTCCAGCACCGCGGCCGTGACCGCGAGCCCGCGCGCCGCCTCCACCACCTCCGGCACCCGGCCGGTGATCTCGTCCAGGCTCCGGGTGAAGACCGCCACCTCGGCACCGGCGCGATGCACCTGGATCCGAGCGCCGTCCAGCTTCCACTCCACCGCGGCCGGAGAGAACCGGCCCAGCGCGGCCTGCACGCTGGTGGCGGTCTGCGCCAGCATCGGCAGCACGGGCCGGCCGACCTGCAGCCGGAACGCGGCGAGCCCGGGCGCGCCGTCGGCCAGCGCCGCCGTGGCCACCGCGCCCAGCTCGCCGCGCAGCATGAGCGCCCGGCGGACGTCCCGGCCGGGCAGCCCGGCCGCCCGGGCGACGGCGTCGACCATCACCCCCTCCAGCGCGCCCTGACGCAGCTCGCCGGTCAGCAGTTGGCGCAGGAACCGCTGCTCGACCTCGGTGGCACGGCCGAACAGGTCGGCCAGCAGGGCGCGCCGCTCCCGCTGGGAGCCGGGCCCGGACAGCGCGCCGACCCGGGCGAACGCGGTGTCCACCTCGACCAGCGACAGCGTCGGCTCGACCGCCGCCGGCGGGGCGTCGCGCAGCGTCGCCCAGCCCACGCCGATTTGCCGCTGGGTCAACTCCCCGGACAGGAATGCCACCCCGATCGCCACCTCGGCCGGGGCGAGGCTGGCCAGGCAGGCCGCCAGCCGGTCGACCTTGCCGAGCCGTGAGGCGGTGCCCGCCACCGCCTCCGACGCCTCGGCCACCCCGCGCAGCAGCATCGCCCGCCCCTTCCACCCACTCGCACGGTAGCCGCCGATGCCGACAGAAACCGGCGCGGCATGCTGTTGACTTCCCACCGAAACACAGGTATACAAAGCGATAACAACTTCTTATCCCACCGGGAGCCACATGATGTATGCCGAGGAGCGGCAGCAGGCGATCGTTGCCCGAGCCCGCGCCGACGGGCGGGTGGACGTGGCGTCGCTGGCCACCGAGCTGGACGTGACCACCGAGACGGTGCGCCGGGACCTGAGCACGCTGGAGCGGCAGGGCCTGCTGCGCCGGGTGCACGGCGGGGCGATCCCAGTGGAGCGACTCGGCTTCGAGCCCGGGCTGGCGTCCCGGGACGCGGTGATGGTGGCGGAGAAGGAGCGCATCGCGAAGGCGGCGCTGGCCTACCTGCCGGCCGAGGGGGCGATCCTGCTGGACGCCGGCACCACCACCGCGCGGCTGGCCGAGGTGCTGCCGGCCGAGCGGGAGCTGACGGTGGTCACCAACGCGCTGCCGATCGCGCTGACCCTCTCGGTCCGGCCGAACCTCACCGTGCTGACCGTCGGCGGCCGGATCCGCGGCCGGACGCTCGCCGCGGTCGACGCGCCGGCCCTCGACCTGCTCCGCGACCTGTACGTGGACGTCGCGTTCCTGGGCACCAACGGGGTGTCCGTGGAGCGCGGGCTGACCACGCCGGACCCGGCCGAGGCCGCGGTGAAGCGGGCCATGCTGCGGGCCGCCCAGCGCCGGGTGCTGCTCGCCGACCACACCAAGATCGGGCCGGCCCAGCTGGCCCGGTTCGGCGAGGTGGCCGACCTGGACGTGCTCGTCACCGACACCGGCCTGGACCAGCGGCTGGCCGCCGAGCTCGAGGCCGCCGGACCGAGGGTGGTGCGGGCATGACCCGCACGAGCCTGACCACGGGCCACAGCACCGCGGCCGACCCACCCGCCCGGGACGTGGCGGCCGCCGGACCGAGGGTGGTGCGGGCATGACCCGCACGAGCCTGACCCACGGGCCACAGCACCGCGGCCGACCCACCCGCCCGGGACACGGCGGCCGCCGGACCAAGGGTGGCGCAGGCATGACCGGCACCCACAGCACCGCGGCCGACCCACCTGCCCCGGACATGGCGGCCGCCGGACCAAGCGTGGTGCGGGCATGATCGTCACGCTGACCCCGAACCCCAGCGTGGACCGCACCGTCGAGGTCACCGCGCTGGTCCGGGGCGCCGTGCTGCGGGCCACCTCGGCGCACGTCGACCCCGGCGGCAAGGGTGTGAACGTGGCCAGGGCGCTGGCCGCCAACGGCGTCAAGACCACCGCGGTGCTGCCCTCCGGCGGCCCGGAGGGAGCCCAGCTCGCCGCGCTGCTGGAGCCGGAGGGGATCGCGCTCGCCTGCATGCCGATCCGGGGAGCGGTGCGGGCCAACATCAGCGTGGTCGAGCCGGACGGCACGGTCACCAAGATCAACGAGCCAGGCCCCGAGCTGTCCGCCGCGGAGGTGGCCGCGCTGGTCGCGGCCACCCTGGACACCGCGAGGGCCGGCGCCGACTGGGTGGTCTGTAGCGGCAGCCTGCCGCCCGGGGTGTCGCACCGGCTGTACGCAGACCTGCTGCCGGCGCTGCACGACATCGCGGTCCGGGTCGCCGTCGACTCCAGCGGGCCGGCGCTGGCCACAGCCCTGGCCGCAGGCCCCGATCTGGTCAAGCCGAACCGGGAGGAGCTCGCCGAGGCGGCCGGCCACCCGGTGCGCACCCTCGGCGACGCCGCCGACGCGGCCGCCGTGCTGCGCGCCAGCGGCGCCGGCACCGTGCTGGCCAGCCTGGGCGCCGACGGGGCCGTGCTGGTCGACCACACCGGCGCCTACCACGGGGAGGCGTCGATCGACGAGCCGCGCGGCGCGGTCGGTGCCGGCGACGCGATGCTGGCCGGTTTTCTGGCGGCCGGCGCACAGGGTCGGACAGCCCTCGCCGAGGCCCTGGCGTGGGGGGCCGCCGCCGCCAGCCTGCCCGGCAGCCGGATGCCGGGGCCCGCCGACCTCCGCCGGTCCGCCGTACACATCCACCCCCATCTCGAGCAGGACCGAGTCCTGCGGGAACGGAGCTGACCCGATGTCAGACCTGATCACGCCCGACTTCGTGCTGCTCGACCTGCATGCGGCCGACCGACACGACGCCACCCGGCAGCTTGCCGACCGGCTCGCCCGGGGCGGGCGGGTGACCGACCTGGACGGGTTCCTGGCCGACGTCAAGGCCAGGGAGGCGCAGATGCCGACCGGAATCGAGGGCGGCATCGGCATCCCGCACGCCCGCTCGGCGCATGTCACCGCGCCCTCGCTGGGCTTCGCCCGCAGCGCGGACGGCGTCGACTTCGGCGCGGACGACGGCCCGGCCACCCTGATCTTCCTGATCGCCGCGCCGGACGGTGCCGGCGGGGAGCACATGACCATCCTCGCCTCGCTGGCCCGGCGGCTCATCCACCGGTCGTTCAAGGACGCGCTGCGGTCGGCCGCCGACCCGCAGGACGTCGTGGACATCGTCAACAAGGAGGTGCTGGGAAAGTGAAGCTTGTTGCCGTCACCTCGTGCCCAACGGGCATCGCGCACACCTACATGGCGGCCGAGGCGCTCGAGCAGGCCGCCCGGGAGGCCGGGCACGAGATCTCCGTGGAGACCCAGGGCGCGGCCGGCGCCGCCCCGCTGCCGGCCGAGACGATCGCCGCCGCCGACGCGGTGGTATTCGCCGCCGACGTCGAGGTGCGCGGGCGGGACCGGTTCGCCGGGAAGCCGCTGGTGACCGCCGCCGTCAAGCGGGCCATTCAGGACGCCGCCGCGCTCATCACCGACGCGGAGCAGGCCGCGGCGAGGCAGCCCGCAACGGTCGGCGCTCCGTCCACCGGCCCGATCCCGGACTCCGGCCGCGCGCTGACCACCAAGGTGGACGCGACCGCGGGCTTCGGCACCCGGCTGCGCGGCTGGCTGATGACCGGCGTCTCCTACATGATCCCGTTCGTCGCCGCCGGCGGCATCCTCATCGCGCTGGCGTTCCTGCTCGGCGGCGCCGAGGTGGCCACCAAGGTGAACGGCGGCGTGTTCCAGGGCGTCAAGTACGCCGGGGTGACCGACCTGTCGAAGCTGGTCGAGCAGGCCGGCTACGCCGGGCTGCTTTTCAAGATCGGCGCGACCGCGTTCTCGATGCTGGTGCCGATCCTGGCCGGGTTCATCGCGTTCGGCATCGCCGACCGCCCCGGGCTGGTGCCCGGCGTGGTCGGCGGGCTGCTGGCCACCGCGATCGGCGCCGGCTTCCTCGGCGGCCTGGTGGCCGGGCTGCTGGCCGGCGCGGTGGCGCTCTGGCTGACCCGGATCCGGGTGCCCCGCTCCGTGGCCGGTGTCATGCCGGTGGTGGTGATCCCGCTGGTCTCCACGCTGGTCATCGGCTTCCTCATGCTGGTCGTGGTGGGCGAGCCGATCGCCTCGGCGACGAGGCACCTGAACCACTGGCTGAACGGCCTGAGCGGCTCGAACGCGGTGCTGCTCGGCGGCCTGCTGGGCCTGATGATGGCCTTCGACATGGGCGGCCCGGTGAACAAGGTCGCGTACACGTTCGGCCTGGCCGGCCTGGCCGCCGGCAACCACGAGGTGATGGCCGCGGTGATGGCCGCCGGGATGACCCCGCCGATCGCGCTGGCGCTGGCCACCGTGCTGCGGCCGCAGCTGTTCAGCAAGGCGGAGCGGCAGGCCGGTGAGGCGGCCTGGCTGCTCGGCGCCTCGTTCATCACCGAGGGCGCCATCCCGTTCGCGGCCGGCGACCCGCTGCGGGTCATCCCGTCCCTGATGGCTGGCAGCGCGGTCACCGGCGGGCTGTCGATGGCCTTCGGCGCCACCTCACCCGCGCCGCACGGCGGGATCTGGGTGATCGGCCTGATCGGGAAGCCGGCGCTGTTCGTGCTCGCCATCCTGGCCGGGGTCGCCGTCTCGGCCGCCTGCGTGATCGCCCTGAAGCACCTGGGTCGGCGCGAGTCGGCCGGCTCTCCCGCAGCCCCCGCCCTGCGCGCCCGCACCGCGGCCGCACACTGATCCCACCGAATCCCCCGGCCGGCCCCGGGCCCGCGGGCAGACAACCTGCGGGCCCGGGTGCCCTTCCGCCCTGAGAGGTCTGGCATGAGCGAGCGCATAGTCACCGTTGGTTCGAAGGTCGGTCTGCATGCCCGGCCGGCGGCGCTGTTCGTCAAGGCGGCCAGCGCCCAGCCCGTCGCGGTCCGGATCGCCAAGCCCGGCGGCGACCCGGTGGACGCCCGTAGCATCCTGTCCGTGCTCGCGCTGGACGCTCGCGGCGGCGACCAGGTCGTGCTGTCCGCCGAGGGGGACGGCGCCGAGACGGTGCTGGAGACGCTGGCCGCGCTGGTCGGCCGCGACCTGGACAGCGAGAGCTGAGCTGTGCCAGCCCGGCGCCCTCCGTCGCTCCGGTCCAGTCATGTCCTCACTCAGGAGACCGCCTCATGAGTAAGCCGGTCCTGCTCACCGGCATCGGGGTCAGCCCCGGGGTGGCAGCCGGGCCGGTGGCCCGGATGGCACCGCCGCCGGATGTCCCGCCCAACACGGTGCCAGTGGCCGAGGCGGAGGCCGAGGCGGCCAGCGCGCTGGCCGCCCTGGAGTCGGTCGCGGTGGCCCTGGAGGAGCGCGCCGGCCGGGCCCCCGAGGAGGCGGCCGGCGTGCTCTCGGCGCAGGCGATGATGGCCCGCGACCCGGCGCTGGCCGGCAAGGTCGAGGACGCGGTGCGGGCCGGCCGGGCCGCGGTAACCGCCGTCGCCGAAGCGTTCGCCGACTACCGGGCGCTGCTGGCCGCCGCCGGGCCGTACCTGGCCGAGCGGGTCGCCGACCTCGATGACATCCGCAACCGGACGGTGGCCGCGCTGCTCGGCGTGCCGATGCCGGGGGTGCCCGACCCCGGGCACCCGTACGTGCTGGTTGCCGTCGACCTCGCCCCGGCCGACACCGCCACCCTGAACGCACGGACGGTGCTGGCGATCGTCACCGAGCAGGGCGGTCCGACCAGCCACACCGCGATCCTGGCCAAGTCGCTGGGCATCCCGGCGGTGGTCGCCTGCCCGGACGCGGCGAAGCTGTCCGACGGGGAAGGCGTGCTGGTCGACGGCACCGAGGGCACGGTCGCGGTGGCACCGGACGAGGCCGTGGTCCGGCGCGCGGTCGCCGACCAGGAGGCGCGCCGGCTGGCGCTGGCCGCGGCGACCGGGCCGGGTCGGACCGCCGACGGGCATCCCGTCCAGTTGCTCGTGAACATCGGTGGCGACCAGGACCTGGCCGCCGCGGCGGCGGCCGACGCCGAGGGAGTCGGGCTCTTCCGCACCGAGTTCCTGTTCCTGGACCGGCCGGCCGCACCCACCCTGGACGAGCAGCGCGCGGTCTACCGCCGGGTGTTCGAGGCGTTCGCCGGCCGGAAAGTGGTGGTACGGACGCTGGACGCCGGTGCCGACAAGCCGCTGCAGTTCGTCACCACACCCGGCGAGCCGAACCCGGCGCTGGGCGTACGCGGCCTGCGCACCGCCCGCCGGCATCCCGACCTGCTGGCCACCCAGCTCGCCGCGATCGCCGCGGCGACCCGAGACGCGAGCGGCGCCGAGGTGTGGGTGATGGCCCCGATGGTGGCCACCCCGGCCGAGGCGGCCGAGTTCGCCGGCACCGCGCACCGGCACGGCCTGCCGGTGGCCGGCGCCATGGTCGAGGTCCCGGCCGCCGCGCTGCGCGCCCGGCACCTGGTGGCCGGCTGCGACTTCCTGTCCCTCGGCACCAACGACCTGTCCCAGTACACCTACGCCGCGGACCGGATGGCCAGCGAGCTGGCCGACCTGCTGGATCCGTGGCAGCCGGCGGTGCTGGAGCTGGTCCGGCTGACCGCCGAGGCCGGCCGGACCGCCGGCAAGCCGGTCGGGGTGTGCGGCGAAGCGGCCAGCGACCCGCTGCTCGCCCTGGTCTTGGTCGGCCTCGGGGTGACCAGCCTGTCCATGGCACCGGTCAGCGTGCCGGCGGTCCGGGTCGCGCTGGCCCCGCGTACCCTCGCCGAGTGCCGCGGGCTGGCCGCGCTGGCGCTGGAGGCCGAGGACGGCCGGGCGGCCCGGGCCGCCGTCCGCGGAACCTGACGGGACCCTGCGTCAGGCCCGGCCGCTGCGAGGCCGGCACAGCCCGACCCGCACCGCGGCGCGGCCGACCTGCCGGACGGGAGACGCTGCGTCAGGCGGGCCGTTGCGAGGCCGGCAGCCGGCCGGCGGGCGGTGGCGGCCAGCCGGCACAGCCCGACCCGTACGGCGGCGCGGTCGACGTGCTGGACGCGGATGGCGATGCCGACGTCGCCCTGCAGGACGGCGACCGCATCGCCGCGCAGGTACGCCTCCTCGCCGATGCCGGGCCGCGGCTCGCCGCGCACCCGCTCCAGCAGGGCCCGGGCGATCCGGCCGGTCACCGTCTGGACCTGCACGCTGGCCCGGTCGCCGACCGCGGCGTACTCGCACATCCGCACCCCGAGGAACGGCAGCGTGCCGTCACCGGTGAGCGAACGCGGCGGCCCGAGCGGGCGGCCGAACGCGGCGCTGACCTCCTCCGCGGTCAGCAGCGAGACCGGGTCCGAGTCGGCCGGTGCCACCGCGGCGGCCGCGACCGCGGCCGGCAGCACCGCGGCGACCTGCAGCGCCAGCTGCGCCGGGCGGCTGCACCGGTTCCGGGACGGGCCGAGCCGCTGCGCGTCCCGGATCACCTCGAAGCGGAACCCGCGCCACCAGGCGGCTGCCTGCGCCCGGTTCCCGCGCGGCAGCGCCGCCGCCGGCACCACCCCGCCGACCGCCAGGCCGGTCACCCGGTCGTGCACCCGCCGCTCGTACCGGGTCAGCCCGGTCGCCGGCCCGCCGCGGACCCGGCACACGGTGCGCTCCGGCTCCGGCCCCAGTTGCTCGAGCTCGATGAGGTCACGGGCGGCCAGGTCGAGCAGGGTGGCCGAGATCGCGTCGGTGGTCATCCGCCACTCGCCGGCCAGCAGGTTGACCACGGCCGGCGGCTCGGGGCCGAGGTCGAGGGTGCGCGGCCCGGCGGCCACCGGGCGCGGTCGGGTGGCCGCGGCCAGCATGGCCAGCACCAGCAGCCAGCAGCCCAGCGTGACGCCGAAGGCGACCAGCAGCGGGACGGGCATCCGGCTCGGCTCGGAGTCCGACGCGGCGAGCGCGGGATGGCTGGCGAGCGCGGGATGGCTGGCGAGCGCGGGATGGCTGGCGAGCGCGGGATGGCTGGCGAGCGCTGGCGAGCGCGGGATGGCTGGCGAGCGCGGGATGGCTGGCGAGCGCGGGATGGCTGGCGAGCGCGGGATGGCTGGCGAGCGCGGGATGGCTGGCGAGCGCTGCGGGCAGGGCGGTCACGACAGCGGCCGGGGTGGGTAGCGGCTGGCCTAGAACTGGACGCGGACCGGGCCCTGCTCCTCGCCGACCGCACGGAAGTACTCGTGGGTCCAGAAGCCGAACGGGCCGGCGATCAGCGCGCTGGGGATGATGTGCACCGCGTTGTTGTCGGACGGCACGACGTCGTTGTAGTACTGCCTGGCGTACGCGGCCCGGTCCTCGGTGCGGGTCAGCTCATCCTGCAGTTGCAGGAAGCTGGCGTTCGCCTTCAGGTCGGGGCAGGCCTCGGTGACCGCGAAGAGGCTCTTCAGCGCCCCGGTCAGCGCGTTGTCGGCGGCCGCCTGGGCGGCCGGGCCCTGGGCGCCGATCGCCGCGGCCATTGCCTTCACCACGGCGTCCAACGTGGACCGTTCGTGCGCGGCGTAGCCCTTGACCGTCTCCACCAGGTTCGGGATGAGGTCGTGCCGGCGCTCGAGCTGGACGTCGATCTGGCCCCAGGCGTTGTCCCCCTGATTCCGCCGGCGCACCAGGCCGTTGTAGAGCCCGATGATCCACGCGATGAGCAGCACGGCGACCAGCGCCAACGCACCGAGGACGATCCATGCCACCGGGCCTCACCCCACCCTTGCGCCGCGCCGGCCGGCCGCAACCCGGTCCCCGACCGCGGCGTCAGCCCGGACGATAGGCGATCGGACCGGGCCGGCGGGGCGGAACGGCGGATCGCTGCCTGGAAGGTCAGCGGGTGCCCGCGCCGGCGGCGGCGCTGGCCACCCGGTACCGCTCGTGGTAGTCGCGCGTCTCCGGCCGGTCGGCGTACCCGGCGGCGAGGGCCCGGTCCAGCTCGGCGGCTCGCCAGATGTTCGACGGGACCAGGCGCCGGGAGTCCACCGCGAGGCCACCGAGTGCGGCCGCCTCGTCCGGCCGGTCCAGGCCGAGCAGCACCATGGCCAGGTCGATCCGGGCGGTGGCCAGCCGGCGCGGCGCCGTGGTGACCCGGATGACCTCACGGGCGTAGCCCTCCGCGGCCGGGTCGCCAAGCCAGGCCAGCGCGGTCGCGGTGTACCCGGTCAGCTTGTGCGCGTCGAACACGAAGTGGTGGTCGGCCAGCCCGGGCCGCTGCTGGTCCAGCGCCGTGCCGGCCCGGTCCAGCGCAGCGTGCACCTGCCGGGCGTCGCCCAGCCGGGCCGCGGCCCGGGCCTCCTGGGCGGCCAGCTGCACGGCGGCGGACCGGCCCCGCGGCGCGACCTGCTGCCCCTCCCGGGCCAACCGGGCGGCGGAGGTCCAGTCCTGGTTGACGATCGCCTCCCAGGCGGCGCCCTCCACCGACCAGGCCACCAGCTCCGGCTCGCCGGCCTCCCGGCCGAGTGCGGCCGCGGTGTTCCGGGCGATCCGGGCGGCGACCCGGTGCGCCATGTCGACATGCACGGTCGCGGTGAGCAGCGACAGCCAGCCGCCGGCCAGCAGCAGGCGGGTGCGCTGGGCGATGGTGGCCGAGCCGGCGAGCAGGCCGACCACGTCCCTGGACCGGCGGCGGAGCCCGCCCATCAGCTCGGCCGGCGGGGTGTCCGCATACCGACGGGCCAGGTCGGTGACCGCGAGGTCGACGGAGTCCAGCGCGGTCCCGCCCACGTCGGATGCCTCGGCCCGGCGGGCCAACTCCAGCAACTCGTCGACGTCGTCGGCATGGTCCGCGCCGGGCGGCCCGGGCGGCTCGCTGAACAGCGCGGCCGCCGGCACGTCGTGCACCCGGGCGAGCAGCTCCCGGTACAGCTCGCTGGGCCGGTGCAAGCCGGACTCCCACCGCCGGACGGCGCGGACCAGGTGCTCGACCGCCGGCAGCCGCTCGCCCCGGTAAGCGCCAGCCTCGCGCAGCCGGCGGGCCAGCTCGCGGCGACCCCACTGCCGGGCCACCCGCAGCTCGACCAGCCGCGACGCCCAGCGCGGCGGCGGGCTGCGATCCATGCTGGTGACGGTACAGGCCGTCCATGCCGACAACTATCGCGAACGGCGTGGCTGTCCGGCTGCTGTCCGACGCTGCCCCTCGGTGCCCTCTCCTCACCCGGCTGCCGTGGCATGTCAACTATGCGTCATACTGCGGCCGACGACCGCTGGCGGACGACGACGCCAGCTTCCCGATCCCCCGCGGGCGCCGGTTGTCACCCGGTCGCCGGCGTCCGCGGGTATCGATATCGGCATGCGTCTTTCGTTCTCCGCCAGTAGGCGGATGTCTCGTTACGCCTCTTGGGCTCACCCTGGTAGGCGTGACGGGTGACAGCTCCGCTCCCGGCCGGTACGACACCGAGGCCGGTGAGTTGGTGCGGTCCGCGTACCGGGAGCACGGCGCGGTCCTGCTGTCCTATTGCACCCGCCGGCTCGGCGGTGACCGGCAGGCCGCCGAGGATGTGGTGCAGGAGACGCTGATGCGGGCCTGGCGGCACGCCGCGACGCTGCAAGCCGACCAGCGGTCGTCCCGCGGCTGGCTGTTCACCGTGGCGCGGCGGGTGATCGTGGACAAGGCGCGCCGGGCCGCCGTCCGGCCGCGCGAGGTGGCCGCGACCGCCGCGCTGACCGTGCCGGCGGAGGACGAGATCGACCGGGCGCTGTCCCGGCTGTCCGTCGCGGCGGCGCTGGCCCGGCTGACCGAGGCGCATCGGCAGATCATCGTCGAGATGTACGTCCGGGGCCGCACCGCCACCGAGGCCGCCGGCGTGCTGGGCATCCCGGTCAGCACCGCGAAGTCACGGCTCTACTGTGGGCTGAGGGCGCTCCGGCTGGCCCTGCAGGAGGGCGGCCAAGGCGGTCTTGCCGGCCCAGCCCGTACGGCCGGTCCGGATGGTCCCGCTGGTCCGGATGGCCCAGCCGGGCGGCCTCGTCGGGTCGGTCAGGACAGGCCCGCCGGTCAGGATGGGCCCGCCGGTCAGGATGGCCCTGCCTGGCGGCGTGGTCCGGGCAGTCTTGATGGCCCCGCCGGTCCCGATCGCCCCGCTGGGCAGGGTGGTCCGGGCAGTCAGGATGGCCCCGCCGGGCGGGCTGGTCCGGATGGTCCAGGCGGTCAGGATGGTCCGGGTGGGAGCTCTCGCGACGGGTCGTCCGCCGGCTGCACCAGTCGCCACAGGTTGCCGGAGTTGTCGCGGAAGGCGGCGTCCACGCCGTAGAACACCTCCTGCGGCTCCTGCACGAACTCCACTCCGCGCGCGGTCAACTCCGCGTAGCTGCGCCGGCAGTCCTTCGTCCGCATCACGCCGCCGCTGATGGCCCCCTTCGCGATCAGCGCCTTGATCTGCGCGGCGGTGTCCGCGTCGACCATCGGCGGGGCGGGGACGCACAGCGTCAGCTCGAGATCGGGTTGCTCGGGCGGGCACACCGTGAGCCAGCGGAAGTCCTCCGTCGTCGCGTCGGTGTGCAGGACGAAGCCGAGCTTCTCGGTGTAGAAGTCGCGGGCCTCGTCCTGGTCGAGCACCCACACCGTGATGATGGACAAGCTGCTGATCATGTGGCCAAACTAGCCGGACGGCCGCCCGTGGTGCTTCTCGAAAACTGATGAAGCCCGCGGGCGACTCCGCGCGGCCAGCACGCAGCGTGGGATCCGGGCCACAGCTGGGTCTGCCACGCCGGCCCGGCACCGCCGGCGGTAGCCGGTCGGGCTCTCCCCCACCAGCCGGCGGAACGTGGTGCTGAACGACCCGAGGCTGGTGAAGCCGACGGCGAGGCAGACCGCGGTCACCGGCAGGTCGCCGTCCCGCAGCAGGGCCTTCGCCCGCTCAATCCGGCGGGTCATCAGGTACTGGTGCGGGGTCTCCCCGAACGCCTGCTTGAAGCTGCGGCTGAAGTGGGCGGTGGACATGAAGGTCCGGCGGGCCAGCGCGCCGACCGCCAGCTGCTGCGGGTAGTCCCGGTCGATCACGTCCCTGGCCCGCAGCAGCCGGCGCAGCTGCCGGGCCGCCGGCGCCGGCTGCGACCGGCGCACCATCCGACCAGCATCGCACGCGGTCGGCATCGTCTCCCATGGGTAAACCAGCATCGTGCGAACGGCTCGGGCGGTCCGGCTGGCAGTGGCCTCGCTCGCCCTCGGCGGCCTGCTGGCCGGGTGCGACCTCGGCGCGCCGGCCGGCACGGCTCCGGCGCCCGGGCAGCACGCCCGGGTGGCCGCCGGGCCGCCGGGCAGCGCCCGGACATTGCTGGCGACGCTGCCGGTCAAGGGCCGGGCGCCGAAGACCGGGTACGACCGGGACCGGTTCGGTCCGGCCTGGACAGACACCGACCGCAACGGCTGCGACACCCGTAACGACATCCTCGCCCGGGACCTGACCGGCGAGACGTTCCGCGCGGGCACGCATGACTGCGTGGTGCTCACCGGCCGGCTGGTCGACCCGTACACCGGCCGGACGATCACGTTCACCAAGGCGCAGGCAAGCGCGGTCCAGATCGACCACGTGGTCGCGCTGTCCGACGCCTGGCAGACCGGTGCGTTCGGGTGGCCGGCGAGCCGGCGGCTGGCGTTCGCGAATGACCCGCTGAACCTGCTCGCCGTGGACGGTGCCAGCAACCAGGCCAAAGGCGACGGCGACGCGGCGACCTGGCTGCCACCGGCCAAGGCGTACCGGTGCCGGTACGTCGCCCGACAGGTCGCCGTGAAGGCGAAGTACCTGTTGTGGGTCACGGCGGCCGAGCGGGATGCGCTGGCCCGGGTGCTGGCCGCCTGTCCAGCCGAACCCGCGCCACGCGGCGGCACCTAGTCCGGGCGACTAGCGCCGCGCCAGTGGACTGAGGAACGCCGTCACGTAGCCGCCGAGCCGCTCGACCAGGTACCCGCCCTCCTGGACCACGACGGCGGGGCGGCCCAGGTCGGCCACCGCCGCGCCGAGGCTGGCGAAGCCGGCGCGGGTCAACCGCAGGTCGCCGAGCGGATCGCCGACGGCCGCGTCCATGCCGAGCGAGATGACCACTAACTCCGGCCCGAACGCGTCGATCTCGTCCAGCGCCTGCCCGAACGCAGCCAGGTAGCCCGCGTCGTCCAGCCCGGCCGGCAGCGGGAGGTTGAGCGTGTGCCCGAGCCCGGCGCCGGCCCCGGTCTCGTCGGGGTAGCCGGCGAAGTACGGGTAGGCGCGGTGCGGGTCGCCGTGTAGCGAGACGTACTGCACGTCCGCCCGCAGATAGAAGATCTGCTGGGTGCCGTTGCCGTGGTGGTAGTCCAGGTCCAGCACGGTGACGCGGCCGGCCGACCGCCGGCACAGCTGCTCGGCCGCGACCGCCGCGTTGTTGAGGTAGCAGTAGCCGCCGAACGCCGCATGCGGGGCGTGGTGCCCGGGCGGCCGGCACAGGCCGTACGCGGCCGGCTCCCCGCCCAGCACCAGGTCGGCGGCGGTGAGCGCGACGTCGACGGCGGCGCGGGCGGCCGCCCAGGTGCCGGCGACCACCGGGGTGGCGGTGTCGAAGCACCAGTACCCGAGCGCGCCGTCGATGCCCCGGGGCGGCTCGTGCTCGCCCATCCCGGTACGCAGCGGCGGGCTCGGGAACGTGTCCGGGACCGCTTGCGCGAGCCGGGGATGCCGCCGGTGCCAGTCCCGCCAGGCCCGCTCCAGGAACCGGACCAGCCCGGCCTCGTGCACCGCCAGCACCGGCTCCAGCCCGTGCTCGACCGGCGGGCACAGTGTCACCCAGGGCTCCGCGTCCAGCGCGGCCCGGATCGACTCGGCCCGGTCGGGGGACTCCGGGTACCGCACGACGGTGCCGGCGACCACCTCCGACACCGGGTCGTGGCCGCGGTGTGCGGGCGAGTCGACGGCGTACACGACTCCAGATAGTGGCCATGACCCGCCGGCCCGGCCACTGGACGGTGGCGTACTGTCCCGGCGTGCACAGCTCGGTGATCGCGGTGTCGGCCAATCTCTTCGCGAAGTTGAACCGAGTCACGCCGCGTCTGGCGGGTGGGTCGTGTAGGTCCGCCCGGCGGGGCTGGTCCAAGTCAGGCGTGCACCGGGCTGTTGGGTGACGGTCCAGCCGGCTTCGTGTTTGGCTCGGTGGTGGTGTCGACAAAGCGCAGCGAGGTTGTCCGCCGCAGTTCGGCCGGCTGGGTGCGGGATGGTGTGGTCGAGGTCGCAGCGGTGCGCGGGTTGCCGGCAGCCCGGGAATCGGCAGGTGCGGTCTCGCCCGCGGATGAGCTCGGCCAGCGAACGGGAGGGCCGGTAGGCGCGGCGTCCGGCGTCCAGGATGGTCCCGTCCCGGCTGGTGGCCAGCCAGCGCCAGAGGCCGTCGGCGGCTAGCTCGCGCGCGATCGAGGCGGGGACAGGTCCGATGCCGGCGAGCTCGCCGGGCTGCTCGGGGGCGCCGGTCCGGGCGGCCAGCACGGTGGCTAGCGGGACGGTGAGGTGTACGCGGCTGGCCGGGGCCTGCGTGCGGCCGGTGATCAGGTCGACGAGGCTGTCGGCGCGGCGGGCGTCAGCGGTGCGTGGGTCGCCGGGGCTTGCAGCGGCCCGGGCGGTGGCATCCAGGGCGGTGTAGGCCCGGGCGGCGGCATCGGCCGGCAAAAGCGCCCATAGCTCGGCCATCCCATCTCCGATCGGGGTGAGGGTGACCCGCCGGCCGGCCACCGCCTGGGCGTGCCGGGTCGCGGCGGCGGTCGGATCCGCGGCCAGCACCGTCCGACGCAGCCACGCCCGTAGCTCCCCGACGGTCTGCCGGCCGGCTCGCTCGACCGCCTGGTCGGCCACCACAGCCGCCACCGGCCCGTCCAGGACGCTGACCGCGTCGCTGACCGCCTGGGCCTTGGGCAAGTCCAGCCGGCCATCGACCATCCCAGCCCGCAGCACCGGCAGATTGTCCTGGTCCAGTGCCAACCCCACCCGGGTGGCCGCGGCGACCCGAGACAGCCGCAGCTCGGCGGCCACCTCATCGGCGACAAACTGCGCGTCTCCGCGCCGGGCAGCCAACTCGCTGATCACCGCTAGCTGCGCCGCGGTAGCCCACCGGGCCAACCGCTCCGCCGCCGCCAACGCGCCGATCAGCCCATCCTCGTCCAATCCGGACAACAACAGGCCGGCCAGCTGACGAGCCAACGCCGGCCCGATCGCGGCAGTCTCCGACTCGAACATGGGTTCGAGACTAGTTGAAGAAGTCGCAAGCTACAAGAGGCAAATAAGGGTAAACGAGGGGAAGTCAATCCCGGCTGCGGTCCAGTTCGGCGACGAGACTCTTCGGAGCCACGATGCGGTAGCTCTCCTCAACCCAGTCCTGCAGCACCTCGATCGGCGGCGGCGAGCCGGTGAGCGGGACGGTCACCCAGCCGGCCCGGCCCAGGCCATAGCCGGTCGGCGCCGCGCCGTTGACAGTCAGCGCCTGGTCGTGTGAGTCGCGCAGCTTCACGCTGAACGCAGCGGGATACCGGTCGTTGTCCTCGGCCCCGAGGAAGACGAAGACCTTCTTGTTGACCTTCACCACCGTTTCGTCCCACGGGAAGTCTTCGAACGCACCGGGCAGGCCGACCGCGTGGTCCCGTAGCTGTGCGCGCAGTTTCATCGCATCGACCATGGCGTTCATGGTCTCTCCGGAACCGGTCGCCCGAAAGCGGTCGAGGGGAAGCGGGGTGGCGTGCGGCGGATCGGAGCGGCGGGCGAGGATCGGGGGGGCGGCACCGGCTCGCCCCGAGAGCATGGCCGCACCACCCGGTGGACGTGGCGCGCGATCTGGTCGGTCTGCGCAGCATCGAGCCGGCATCGGTGTTCCTCGCAGCGTGGGCGCGGATGCTCGCCGTGCAGGCCACTGCGATCGAGCCACGCGCTGGCCGAGATCCGCCCGGTCGAGGTGGACCTGGACGGCGCGACCGGGCTGCTGCCCGCCGGCGACCTGGAGTCCAGCACGCCGACCGAGCCGTGGGTCGCGCTGCTGCCGACTCTCGGCTCGACGTTGATGGGCTGGGCGGATCGGCACTGGTACCTCGGCGAGCGCCGAGCGGCTCTGTTCGACTACCGCGGAAGCGGCGGGCCCACGGCGTGGTCGCCTTCCGGCTGCTCGAAGACGTCGGGGGCCGACGCGGTGGCCGCGATCGCTGTGGCCGCCGACCGTCTCGGTCGCTGGCTGGGCGGGACCCGGGTCACGCCCCACTTCCGTACCGCGCTCGAACGGGAGCTCCGCCGATAACGATCAATGGGCTCATGATCCCCCGAGGTACCGTGAACCAGGTGGAAAAGCGTAAACCGGCGGTGCCGGCGGTCAGCTACCCGCCGGCACTGCCGATCAGCCAGCGGAAGGACGAGATCCTGGCCGCGATCCGCGACCACCAGGTCGTGATCGTGGCCGGCGAGACCGGCTCCGGCAAGACCACGCAGCTGCCCAAGATCTGCCTCGAGCTGGGACGCGGCGTGCACGGCATGATCGGGCACACGCAGCCGCGCCGGCTGGCGGCCCGCACGGTGGCCGAGCGGATCGCCGAGGAGCTCGACATCCCGTTGGGCGGCGCGGTCGGCTACCAGGTCCGGTTCACCGACCACGTCGGCCCCGACACGCTGGTCAAGGTGATGACCGACGGCATCCTGCTGGCCGAGATCCAACGGGACCGGCTGCTTCGCCGGTACGGCACGGTGATCGTGGACGAGGCGCACGAGCGCAGCCTCAACATCGACTTCATTCTGGGCTACCTGAAGCGGCTGCTACCCCGCCGGCCCGACCTCAAGGTCGTCATCACCTCGGCGACCATCGACCCGGAGCGGTTCTCCCGGCACTTCGACCGGGCGCCGGTCGTCGAGGTGTCCGGCCGGACCTACCCGGTGGAGGTCCGGTACCGGCCGATCCTCGCGGAAGCCGGCCCGGGCGGCCGGGACCAGGCAGGCCGCGAGGGCGCCCGGGACCAGACGGACGCGATCTGCGACGCGGTGCACGAGCTACGGGCCGAGGGACCCGGGGACATCCTGGTCTTCCTCAGCGGCGAGCGGGAGATCCGGGACACCGCGGACGCGCTGCGGAAGCTGAGGCTCGCCGACACCGAGATCCTGCCGCTGTACGCCCGGCTGTCCGCGGCCGACCAGCACCGGGTGTTCCAGCGGCATCCTGGCCGGCGGATCGTGCTGGCCACCAATGTCGCGGAGACCTCGCTGACGGTGCCCGGCATCCGGTACGTCGTCGACCCGGGCACCGCCCGGATCTCCCGGTACAGCCATCGCACCAAGGTGCAACGGCTGCCGATCGAGCCGATCTCGCAGGCGTCCGCGAACCAGCGCAAGGGCCGCTGCGGGCGGCTGGAGGCCGGTGTCTGCATGAGACTGTACACAGAGGACGACTTCGTGGCCCGGCCCGAGTTCACCGAGCCGGAGATCCTGCGCACCAATCTTGCCTCGGTCATCCTGCAGATGAGCGCGCTGCGGCTGGGCGAGGTCGCCGACTTCCCGTTCCTGGACCCGCCGGACCGGCGCAACATCCGGGACGGCGTGCAGCTGCTGGAGGAGCTCGGCGCGCTCGATCCGTCCACACAGGATCCGAACGAACGGCTGACCCCGCTGGGCCGCCAGCTCGCCCAGCTGCCAATAGACCCGCGACTGGCCCGCATGGTGCTGGAGGCCGAGCGGAACGGCTGCGTTCGCGAGGTCACCGTCATCGCCGCCGCATTGTCCATTCAGGATCCGCGGGAGCGGCCGGCGGACCAGCAGCAGGCGGCCGACGAGCAGCACGCCCGGTTCGCCGACCCGGGCTCGGACTTCCTCGGCTACCTCAACCTGTGGAGCTACCTGGCCGACCGGCAGCACGCGCTGTCCTCCAGCCAGTTCCGCCGGCTGTGCCGAGCGGAGTTCCTGCACTACCTGCGGGTGCGGGAGTGGCAGGATCTGGTCGCCCAGCTGCGCCAGGTGACCAGGACCCTGGGCGGGGGCGGCGGTGCCAAGCGGGCGGACCGGCCGGCCCAGCCGCCCCGCCCGGCGGAGCCGGCGCGGCCGCAGGCGATCCACCAGTCACTGCTGGCCGGCCTGCTGTCCCACATCGGCCTGCGGGACACCGAGAAGCAGGAGTACCTCGGGGCGCGCAACGCCCGGTTCGCGATCTTCCCCGGCTCGGCGCTGGCCAAGCGCCGGCCGCGCTGGGTGATGGCCGCCGAGCTGGTCGAGACCTCCCGGCTGTGGGCCCGGGTGGTCGCGAGGATCGAGCCGGAGTGGGCCGAACGGCTGGCCGGCCATCTGGTAGTGCGGGTCTACAGCGAGCCGCACTGGGACCCCGACCGGGGCGCGGTCATGGCATACGAGAAGGTCACGCTGTACGGCGTACCGGTGGTAACCGCGCGCTCGGTGAACTACGGGCGCATCGACCCGCGGCTGTCCCGGGAGCTGTTCATCCGGCATGCCCTGGTCGAGGGCGACTGGCAGACCCGGCACCAGTTCTTCCACGGCAACCGCGCCCTGCTGGCCGACGTCGAGGACCTGGAGCACCGGGCTCGGCGCCGGGACATCCTGGTGGACGACGACGTATTGTTCGACTTCTACGACCGGCGGATCCCGGCCGACGTGGTGTCCGCCCGGCATTTCGACGCCTGGTGGAAGAAGGCCCGTCCGGCGCATCCGGACCTGCTCGACTTCCACCCCGCGATGCTGGTCACCGACGCCGCCGGCGCGGTCAGCGAGCGGGACTACCCGGACTGCTGGCGGTCGGACCGGCTGGCCCTGCCGCTGTCCTACCAGTTCGAGCCGGGCACGGCGGCCGACGGGGTGACCGTGCACGTCCCGCTGCCGCTGCTGGGCCGGCTGACCGGGGACGGCTTCGACTGGCAGGTCCCCGGCCTGCGGGAGGAGCTGGTCACCGCGCTCATCCGGTCGCTGCCCAAGGCGCTGCGGCGGAACTTCGTGCCCGCGCCGGACTACGCCCGGGCCGTGCTGGCGCGGGTGACCCCGGGGGCGGAGCCGCTGCTGGAGGTGCTGGGGCGCGAGCTGCTGGCCATGACCGGCGTGGTCGTGCCGCGCGAGGCGTGGCGGCCGGACCGGGTCCCGGACCACCTCCGGGTCACCTTCCGGGTGGTCGACGAGCGGGACCGTGCGCTGGCCGAGGACAAGGACCTGGGCGCGCTCCGGCGGCAGCTGGCCCCGACGATGCGGGCCGCGATCGCCCGGGCGGCCGACAGCATCGAGCAGGACGGCCTGCGCGGCTGGACGTTCGGCACCCTCCCGCGCACCGTGCAGCTGGTCCAGGCCGGCCACACCGTCCCCGGCTACCCAGCCCTGGTGTCCGGTGTGGACAGTGTGGCGATCCGGGTGCTGGAGTCCGAAGAGGAGCAGCAGCGGGCCATGTGGCCGGGCACCCGCCGGCTACTGCTGCTGAACGTCCCATCGCCGGTCAAGTACCTCTCCCAGCAGCTGGACAACCAGGCCAAGCTGGCGCTGCGGGCCAACCCGGATGGCAGCCTGGCCGCGCTGCTGGACGACTGCACGGCCTGCGCCCTGGACCGGCTGATCGCCGGGGCCGGCGGCCCGGTGTGGGACCAGCAGGCCTTCGACACCCTGCTCGACGCCGTCAAGGCCCGGCTGAACGACACCGTCCTGGAGGTGGTACGCACCGTCGAGCGCATCCTGCGGGGCAACCGGGAAGTGCAGGAGCGGCTGGCCGACATCACCGGCCTCGCCCTGCAGGCCGCGCGCAGCGACGTGCAGGAGCAGCTTGCCGCGCTGGTCTACCCGGGATTCGTCACGGCCACCGGGTGGCCCCGGCTGCCGGACCTGCCGCGCTACCTCGCCGCGGTGCAGCGCCGGCTGGAGAAGCTGCCGGACGACCCGGACCGGGACCGGGACCGGATGGCGAAGGTCCACCAGGTGCAGCTGGCCTACCAGCAGGCGCTGGACCGGCTCCCCCCGGGCCGGCCGGCCGGGGAGGAGTTGCGGCTGGTGCGCTGGATGATCGAGGAGCTGCGGGTCAGCTACTTCGCCCAGACGCTGCGCACCGCCTATCCGGTGTCCGAGCAGCGGATCGCCCGGGCGCTGGCCCAGGCGACCCAGCCGGTCAGCGCGGGATGACCAGGCTGGCCGCCAGGACCGCGATCATCGTGCTGGACGCCAGCGCGGTGAGCAGCCGACCGCGCCGGCCGGTAAGCAGCCGGCCGACCACCGCGCCGGTGCCGGCCAGCAGCAGTTGCCAGCTCGCCGAGGCGGCGAACGCGGCCGCCACGAAGATCGCCTGGCCGCCTGCGGTCAGCCCGCCGGCGGCCTGCCGGCCCAGCACGAGCGCTCCGAAGTAGACGATGGTCGCCGGGTTCAGCAGGGTGAGCCCGAGCAGCCCGAGGTAGGCGCGACCGGGCCGGGTGACGCCCGCCTCCGGGCCGGGCTCGGCACCGTCCGCCGGACCACGCCGCACGGCGGTCAGCGCGATCCGGGCCGCCACGCCGACCAGCACCGCCGCCGCTACCAGCCGGAGCCCGCCGGCCACGTGCTGCACCGCGGCGGCCAGCGCCGCGCCGCCGAGCACCGCGGCCAGCGCGTACAGGCCGTCGGCGGTCGCCACGCCGAGCGCCGCCGCCGCGCCGACCCGCAGCGAGCTGCGGGCGGTCAGGCCGATCAGGATGGGCGCGATCGCTCCGACCGGTACGGCGACCCCGTACCCCGCCAGCAGCCCCGCGACCAGGGCGGCCGTCACCGATCCGGGACGTCGTCGCGACCGGCACCGGAGCTCGCCTGCTGGCCGCGCAGGCCGTCCGCGGTGCGGGCGGTGCGCGGGGCGTGCAGTCCGGTGCGGGTCACGCCCGTGATACTGGAGGAACGGACGGTCAGCCGACCAGCGAATTTGCGGAGGCCATGGTGGGGCAGATTCTGTGGGCGATCGTCGCCGGGCTGGTCATCGGGTCGCTGGCCCGGCTGGTGGTCCGCGGCCGGCAGAACATCCCGCTCTGGACGACCATCCTGATCGGGATCGCCGGCGCGCTCGTCGGCAACTGGCTGGCCGGCGTGATCGGGGTGCGGCACACCCGGGGGATCGACTGGATCCGGCACATCCTGCAGGTCGGCGTCGCAGTCGCGCTGCTAGGGGTCATCACTCCACGGTGGACACGTCGATGAGCACCTTGCCGACCGCGCCGGACTCGACCGCCGCGTGCGCGTCGGCGGTCCGGTCCAGCGGGTAGCGGTGTAGCGGCAGCCCGGCCTCGGCGCCGACCCGGATGGCGCCGACCGCGACCGCCGCCACGACGTCCTGCACGGCGTTCCGCTTGGCCGCCCCGGGCACCGTGTAGACCAGCAGGAACTGGTACCGGATGTTCGGGTTCATCAGCCGCCGGACGGGCAGCGGCACGTCCGGGCGGCCGACCTCCTGCGCGTACACCGCGACGACGCCGTTCGGCGCGACCACGGCGGCGTCGAGAGCGGCATTCGCGGCCGGCGCCACCTCGACCACGATGTCCACTCCGGCCGGCGCGGCGGCGCGGATCGCCGCGGCGGCGTCGTCCATCCGGTAGTTCACCACGTGGTGCGCACCGGCAGCGGCCGCCAGCTCGGCCTTCTCCGGGCTGCTCACCGTGCTGAGGACTGTGGCGCCGGCCCACCGGGCGAGCTGGATGGCCGCGTTGCCGACCGCGCCGGCGCCACCGGCTGCCAGCACGGTGCGCCCGTCCAGCGCGCCGGGACGCAGCCGGTCCGGGCCGCCGTCGAGCACGGTCAGGCACCGGTGCGCGGTCAGCGCCGGGATGCCGAGGCTGGCGCCGAGGTCGAACGAGGCGTCTGCGGGCAATGGCACCGCCTGCCGCTCCGGCAGCACCAGGTACTCCTGCGCGGTGCCGTGGGCCCGCCGCCAGGCGGCCTCCCACAGCCATACCCGCTGGCCGACCGCGAGCCGGGTGACGTCTGGCCCGACGGCGTCGACGACGCCGGCGCCGTCCTGGTTCGGCACCACCTCGGGGAACGCGGCCCGCTCGCCGGCTCGCCGGCCCTGCCGGGCCTTCCAGTCGGTCGGGTTCACCCCGGACACCTGCACCCGGACCCGGACCTCGCCGGGACCCGGCTCCGGCACCGGCCGCTCGACCAGGCGGAGGACCTCGGGACCGCCGGTCTGCGAGTAGACGATCGCCAGCACACCGGCTACAAGTAGCAGCGTGGCTTCGGGTGTTCCCGGCCCACGACCATGCAGCGATCGGAGCCGGCCGTGCTGGACTTCTCCGCCGAGACCCGGAGCCGGGCGCTGCACCGGATGGCCGACGCCGAGCTCGACGTCCTGGTCGTCGGCGGCGGCATCACCGGCTGCGGCATCGCGCTGGACGCCGCCTCCCGCGGCCTGTCGGTCGCGCTGGTGGAACGGGCCGACTTCGCGTCCGGCACGTCCGGGCGGTCCTCCCGGATGGTCCACGGTGGAGTGCGCTACCTGGAGCAGCATGACGTTCGGCTGGTGAGCGAGGCGCTGGCCGAGCGGCGGATCCTGCTCCGGCTGGCGCCGCACCTGGTCCGGCCGATCCCGATGTACGCGCTGGCGTCGGCCGGACTGGCCAGGCTGCGCTGGCGGCTGGGGCTGAGTCTGTACGACGCGCTGGCCACCGGGCGCAACATCCGCCGGCACCGGCCGCGGGACGCTGCTGCGGTGGGCCGTGCGGCTCCCGGGTTGGCGCGCCCAGGCCTCGCGCTGGCGTACTACGAGTGCGGCACCGACGACGCCCGGCTGACCCTGGAGGTGGCCAGGGCCGCGGGCGCGGCCGGAGCGCTGGTCGCGAACCACGCCGAGGTGCTGGCGCTGTGCGGCGCCGGCCGGGTGCGCGGCGCCGTGCTGGCCGACCGGCTGACCGGGGAGCGGCTGGAGGTGACCGCCCGGGTCACCGTCAACGCGACCGGGGTATGGGCCGAGCAGCTGCACGGCCTGGCCGCCGGCCGGCCGATCGGACTGCGCCCGAGCAAGGGCGTGCACCTGGTGTTCCGGCCCGGCGCGGTGGCCACCACGGTCGGCGTGGTGCTGCCGTCGGCGGCCGGCGACGGCCGGCACGTGTTCGTGCTGCCCTGGGCCGGCCGGACGTTCGCCGGGACCACCGACACCACCTACCTGGGCGCCCTGGACGACCCACCGGTCACTGTGGACGATCGGGACTACCTGCTCGCCGCGGTGCGGGCCGCGTTCCCGTCCGTACAGGACAGTGACGTGGTCGCGGAGTGGGCCGGGCTGCGGCCGCTGTGCGACACCTCGGTCGCGGCCGCCACCGGAACGGCGACGGCGGACCTGTCCCGGCGGCACATCGTGGACGGCTCGGTGCCCGGCCTGCTCACGGTCGCCGGCGGGAAGCTGACCACCTACCGGGCGGTGGCCGAGCAGGTCGTCGACCGGCTGGCGGCGTCCCTCGGCCGCGGCGGGCGGTGCCACACCCGGCGCATCCCGCTCGGCCTGACCGGCCGGCTGGCCGCGACCCTCGAGCTGGCCACGGCCGCCGCGGCACGCACCGGGCTGCCGGCGGAATCCGGGAGGCGGCTGGTGCTGCGCTACGGCGACGACTGGATGGAGGCGCTGCGGCTGATCCGGGCCGACCGTGAGCTGGCCGAGCCGGTGGCCGCCGACGCACCGGTGCTCGCGGTCGAGCTGGTGCTGGCCGGGACCCGGGAGATGGCGCTGACCGGCGACGACGTGCTGGTGCGCCGGACCAGGCTGGCCTCCCTGCTCGGCCTGCCCCGGCTCACCGCGCTGGCGGGTCGGGCAGCAGGGCTCCCGGGTTCAGGATCCACTGTGGATCCGCCGCGGCCTTGATCCGGCGCAGCAGCTGCACGCCGGGCTCGCCGAGCTCGGCCGGCAGGAACCCGGCCTTCAGCCTGCCGACGCCGTGGTGGTGGGTGATGGTGCCGCCGGCCGCCAGGCATCCGGTGGCCGCGTCCTGCCAGCCGGCCAGGTAGCGGCGCTCGGCGTCGACATCGTCCGCGCCGCGGACCAGGAAGGTGAAGTACAGGGATGCGCCGGCCGGGTAGGCGTGCGACAGGTGGCAGCCGACCGTCTCGGTGTGCCGGCCGAGCGCCGCCAGGACCGCGCGGTACAGCCCGGGCAGGCCGCCCCACAGCCCGGCGACCTCCATCGTGTCCACCACCACGCCGGGTCCGAACAGCCGCTCCGGTCCCATGATCCGCCGGTACAGCTCGACCGCGTCGTTGCGGTGCTCCCACCAGTGCGCGCCGGGCCCGGAGCCGAGATCGTGACCGCCGGCCGCTCCCGCCGCGTCCCGAGCGGCCCGCCGGCGCTCGGCCAGGCCGGGCAGGCCGGCGGCGAAGCCGGCGATCGCCACGCAGCTACCGGACTGGTCGGGCGGTCCGAGGGCCCCGAACGTCAGCGCGGAGTCCACCCCGTCGTACCCGCGTAGCACCGCCATGCCGGCACCGGTCCGGAACATCTCCCGGACCCCGGCCAGCGCAGCGGGGAAGGTGTCGAACCCGAAACCCTCCCAGCGCAGCCCGGACGGCCGGGGTGAGCAGGCCAGGTACGCCTCGGTCAGCACCGCCAGGGTGCCCTCCGACCCGACCAGCAGCCGGCGCAGGTCGGGGCCCGCCGCCGACCGTGGGGTCGGCCGCAGCCGGAGCACCTGCCCGCCGGCGAGCACCGCGGTCAGCCCGAGCAGGACGTCCTCGATGGCGCCGTACCCGGTCGAGGCCTGCCCGGCCGACGCGGCCGCGACCCAGCCGCCCACTGTGGACAGCGCGATCGACTGCGGGTAGTGCCCAACGGTCAGGCCGTGCTCGCCGAGCGACGCCTCCAGCCGGTCGCCGCGCACTCCCGCCTGCACGCCGACCACCCGGGACTCCGCGTCCAGCGACAGGATCCGGTCCATCCGGGACAGGTCGAGCACCACCCAGCCGGCGCCGGCCGCCACTGCGCCGCAGACGCCGGAGCCGCCACCGCGCGGCGCCACCGGCGTCCCGGTCTCGGCGGCCCAGGCCAGCACCGTGGCGACCTGCTCGGTGCTGGTGGGAAAGGCGACCGCGGCCGGCGGCTCGCCTGGCTCGCCGCGAGCCAGCCGGAGCAGCGCCAGCGACCACAGGTCCCGCCCGCGGCCGGCCAGGTCGTCAGGAGCGGTGCTGACTGTCTCCGGCGGCAGTCGGTCGGACAGCGAGCGGGCGAGCCGGTGCATGCCGAACATACTGCACCGACCCTCCGGTCGCGGCCGCCGCCGGTATCGCCGCCGACCGGCCGCAGTACCGGGCCCAGAACGGGTCCGTCCACATCGGATGCCGCGGGTCGTACGGGTCGGGCGGGTCCACCATGCCGACAGACCTTAGACCGGATCTGCTACAACGTTGTTACTTTCGGATTATCTTCCGAGGAACGACCGCCTCAGTTCCTTCGACACGAGGTCGGGACGGGGCGCGTGGAACTCGCCCTCCAGCTCCAGGTACTGGCCGTGCGGCAGCAGCTGCGCGAGGGCCTCGGCACCGCCGCGCAGCCACGGGGGGCTGCTGGTGCTCCCGATCCCGAGCGCCGGCACGGTGACCGGGGCGGCCCGCTCGGCCGATGGCAGGCCCTCCGCGGTGACCATCGCGTCGTAGGCCAGCGTGTGCGCCATCGCCTCCAGCGCCGGCCACATCGGGGTGGCCCGAGCCTGGTCGACCGCCTCCGGCGGCTGCCCGACCGCCTTGGTCATGAACAGCGCGACGGCGTCGCCACGGCGACCCGCACCGCACAGCTCGGTGTACTGGTCGGCGAAGTTGGGGATCGGGTGGCTGTCGTCGACCGGATACGGCGGCTCGACCAGGCCGAGCCCGGAAACCGGAAGCCCGTCCGCCGCGGCCTCGAAGCACAGGATGGCGCCGGAGGACACGCCGAACAGGTAGGCCGACCCGCCCACCGCGGCGATCAGCGCGCCCAGGTCCTCCACCTCCCGGGCGACGGCGTACGGCAGGGTGTCGCCGCTGTCGCCCCGGCCGCGGCGGTCGTAGCTGATCACGGTGAAGTCCGCCACCAGCAGCTCGGCCAGTGGCGCGGCGAAGTTCCGGTCGCAGAACGCCCCGCCCACCAGGACGATCGCCGGGCCGGAACCGGACTGTTGGTACGCGATCGGCGTGCCGTCGCGCGAGATGACCTTGTCCACGACAGTGTTCATGGCAGTGCAGACTAGGCCGGAGGCGGAAACTCATCGGTCCCCGGCGGCAGCTTTACTGGCGTCAGTGCTTGGCGTCCGCATAGCAGCGGACCACGGCGGTTTCCAGCGGGAAGCGGACGGCGGTGCCGGGGAAGACGAGCCGGGTCGCCTCGTCCGCGGCCTGTCCGACCACGTCCAGCACGGTCCCGGCCGCGGCCTCGGGGCAGTGCACGACCACCTCGTCGTGCTGGAAGAACACCAGCTCCGGCGCCGGCCGGCCGGCGGTTGCGGCGGACGGGCTCAGCTCGGCGAGCCGCCGGCGGAGGGCGGCGAGCAGCACGAGGGCCCAGTCCGCGGCGCTGGCCTGCACCACGAAGTTGCGGGTGAACCGGCCGCGGTCGGCGGCAGCGCCGGCCGCCGTGCGCCCGGCGGCGGCGCCGGCCGAGGGATCCGCGCCGGCGGCCTGCATGGCTCGCCAGCCGGCCGACGGAGGCGGGCAGGTGCGCCCGAGCCGGGACCGCACCAGGCCGCCGCGCTCGCCGGGAAGCGGGCGTGCAGCGCGGTCACCAGCGCCCCCGCCTCGCCCCGGACCGCGCCGTACATCGCGGCGAGCACCGCAGTCTTCGCCCGGGACCGGTCACCGCCGGACGTCTGCGCGGCGAGCGCCTCGTACAGGTCGCCGGCACCGGCCGCGTCCGCCAGGCCCTGGTCGCCGGACAGCGCGGCCAGCACCCTCGGCTCCAGCTGCGCCGCGTCGGCCACCGCCAGCACCCAGCCGGGGTCGGCGACCACTGCGCGGCGCACCGCGTGCGGGATCTGCAGCGCGCCCCCGCCCCGGCTGGCCCAGCGCCCGGAGACCACCCCACCGGGCACGTACTCGGGCCGGAACCGTCCGTCCCGCACCCAGGCGGAAAGCCACCCCCAGCCGTGCGCCGCGTACAGCCGGGCCAGCTCCTTGTACTCGAGCAGCGGCGGAACGGCTGGATGGTCGACCTCGCGGAGCTCCCAGGCGCGGGTGGACCGCAGCTCCACCCCGGCCCGGGCGAACGCCCGCTGCACCTCGGCCGGCGAGTCGGGGTTGACCCGGCGCCCGAACGCCTCGGCCACCTGGTCGGCCAGCGCGCGCAGCCGCGCCGGCGGCAGCCCGGCCCGCGGCCGGGGCCCGAGCAGCTCGGTGAGCAGGGCGTCGTGCACGTCCACCCGCCACGGCACGCCGTGCCGGGCCATCTCGGCCGCGGTCAGCGCGCCGGAGGACTCGGCCGCGACCAGCAGCCGCAGCCGGGCCGGCTCGGCCACCGCGGACAGCCGCTCGAGCTGGCGCGCGTACACCGCGACGGCCATCTCCAGCCGAGCCAGCTCGTCGGCCGGGCCCGCATGCTCCGGCTCGAAGAGCGCCGGCTGGTCATCGGGCCGCCGTGCCGGCGGATCGTCCGGCACAGGCAGCCCGCGCAGCCGCGCCGAGGCCGCCGACAGCGACCGCGGCTCGCCCCACCGGCCCTCGTGGCCGAGCAGCACCGCCTCGGTCAGGGCCAGGTCGTGGCACCGCGCGACGCCACCCCCGGCGCGCAGCAGCCCCGGGTAGACCTCGGCGGTGACCGGCCAGACCCAGCGCGGACCGGCCCCGGTCCCCCGCGGACCGGCGCCGGACTCCCGCTCCCGCACCGCGGCGGCCAGGTCGCCGACCCGCTCCGCCGGGCCGGCCGGGGCGCCGGACTCGGTCAGCGGCTGCAGCAACCCCGCATCGCCCGACGTGGGCACGAGGGCAACCTGCACGGTCGCGATCCTGCCCGCCCCCTCCGACAGTTCCGTCCCCTGGGAGGGCTCGGGTTGGCGGGGTCGGAGATGATGGGCAGGTGACCCTCACTCCGGCAGTCGAGGAGGTCGTGCTGCTGGACGCCGACGGGCGGGCCGTCGGGACCGCTCCGAAGGCCACCGTGCACGACCGCGACACCCCCCTCCACCTCGCCTTCTCCTGCTACGTCTTCGACCAGGACGGGCGGCTGCTGGTGACCCGGCGGTCGCCGGCCAAGCGCACCTGGCCGGGCGCCTGGACGAACAGTTGCTGCGGTCACCCCGGCCCGGGCGAGCCGCTGCCGGCCGCGGTCAGCCGCCGGCTGGCCGACGAGCTCGGGCTGCCGGCCCCGGCGGTGGACCTGCTGCTGCCGACGTTCCGGTACCGCGCCGTGATGACCGACGGCACGGTCGAGAACGAGCTGTGCCCGGTGTTCCGGGTGGTGACCCGCGAGTCCCCGCGGCCGGCACCGGCCGAAGTGGACACGGTGCAGTGGGAGCCGTGGCGCACGTTCGCACCGTCCGTCCTGGACGGACGCCGCCGGGTGTCGCCGTGGTGCCGGGAGCAGGTGCCGCACCTGGTGTCCCTCGGCGACGACCCGCTGCGCTGGCCGGTCGGCGACCCGGACCGGCTTCCCCCGGCATGTCGATTCGGCGCCGCCCCGAACGACCTTGGGGTAGCGGCCCGACCGGCGCCGCCCGACCTGGGGAGCCACCCATGAAGCACCTGTTCCTGCTGTACGTCGACGAGTCCGCGCTTCCGGCGCCCGGCACACCGGAGTCGGAGAAGGCGCTGGCCGGCTACGGCGCGTTCTACGAGGAGGTGAGCGGGCGCGGCCTGTTCCAGGCCGGCGACCCGGTCCAGCCCGCGGCCACCGCCACCACGGTCTCGGTGCGGAACGGCAAGACCGAGACCCGACAAGGACCGTCCAGGCCGGACGGTGAGCAGATCATCGGCTTCTACGTGCTCGACACGGCCGACGAGGCCGACGCCATCCAGCTCGCGGCCAAGATTCCGGCGGCCGAGCAGGGGCGCGTGGAGGTACGGCCGATCCTCGTGCTTTCCTGACTCGGAGGTGCTGTGGCAGGCGGCGTCTCGTGCGCGGTCGGGCTGCCGACCGTGGGGCAGTTCGGCGATCCCACCGAGCTGGTCGGGTTGGCGGTGGCGGCCGAGCGGGCCGGCTGGGACGGCGCGTTCTTCTGGGATCACCTGCTCTACGAGCAGCCCGGCTGGCCGGTGGCGAACTCCACCGTGGTCGTGGCGGCCGCCGTGGCGAGCACCTCCCGGATCCGCCTCGGCGTGCTGATCAACACGGTGGCCCGCCGCCGGCCGGCGCTGCTCGCCGCGGAGGCGGCGACGCTCGACGTGCTGTCCGGCGGGCGGATGGTCTTCGGCGCCGGACTCGGCTCGCTCCCGGAGGAGTGGACCCTGCTCGGCGAGGACGGCGACCCGCGGGTGCGTGCCGACCGGCTGGACGAGGGCCTGGCGGTGATCGACGCGTTGTGGTCCGGCGGGGTGGTGCGGCACCGCGGCGAGCATCTGACCGTGGACGCCGTGCGGATGCCGCTGCGCCCTGTGCAGCGGCCCAGGATCCCGGTGTGGATCGGCGGGTCGTGGCCGGCACGGCGGCCGTTCCGCCGGGCCGCCCGGTGGGACGGCGTCATGCCCACCCACCGCCGCTACGGCCTCGGCGAGACGATGCCGCCGGCGGTGCTCGCCGAGATCGTCGACTACGTGGCCGGCCAGCGGGACCCGGCCGCCGGCCGGTTCGACGTCGCGCTGGAGGGACGCACCGCGCCCGGCGAGCGGGGCGCCGAGGTCGTCGCGCCGTACGCGGCGGCCGGGCTCACCTGGTGGATCGAAGCGTTCGGCTGGTGGCGCGGCGACCACGCCGCCACCAGGGCACGGATCGCGGCCGGTCCTCCCCGGGTGGATGAGCCATGAGAGTCCACCCGCGAGACGGGGCGGCCCGGGCCGGCGCCGCGCGGACCGCCGCCGGCACTGCGCGGCGTCCCGGGCCGCCCGAGTGACTGGTGCGGGCGGATGCCGGCCAAGCTCGCGCTGCTGGTGCGGACCGATCTCGGCATGGGCCGGGGGAAGATCGCCGCGCAGGCCGCGCACGCGGCGGTGGAGGCGGTGCTGCGCAGCTACTGCGGCGCCGAGTTCGCCGGCTGGCTGCGCGACGGCCAGCCCAAGGTGGTGCTGCGGGTGGGCAGCGAGGAGGAGCTGAGCGAGGTCTGCGCCGCGGCCGAGGCGGCCGGCCTGCCGGTGGCGGTGATCCGGGACGCCGGCCGCACCCAGGTCCAGGCCGGCGCCGTGACCTGCTGTGCCATCGGCCCGGCGGCCGAGGACCGGATTGACCAGGTCACCGGCGGGCTTTCGCTGTTGTCAGCGCCGTCCCTCTGTACTGTGCGTGATGTGGTGCCGGTGAGCGTCGCCCTTCGCAGGGTGCGGAAGGTGTTCTCCTCCGGCGGCTCGTCGATCACCGCCGTGGACGGGGTGGACCTCGACGTCGGCGACGGGGAGTTCTTCTCCATGCTGGGCCCGTCCGGGTCCGGGAAGACGACCGTGCTGCGCATGATCGCGGGCTTCGAGCAGCCGACCGAGGGCCAGATCCTCCTCGGCGGGGACGACGTGAGCCGGCTCGCCCCGTTCGAGCGCGACGTCAACACCGTCTTCCAGGACTACGCGCTGTTCCCGCACATGTCGGTAGCCGAGAACATCGGCTACGGGCTGCGGGTCAAGGGGGTGAGCCGGGCCGAGCGCCGGGCCCGGGTCGCGGCCGCGCTGACCACCGTCCAGCTCGAGGGTTTCGGGCCGCGCCGCCCGTCCCAGCTCTCCGGCGGCCAGCGGCAGCGGGTCGCGCTGGCCCGGGCCCTGGTCAACCGGCCCAAGGTGCTGCTGCTGGACGAGCCGCTGGGCGCGCTCGACCTGCGGCTGCGCGAGGGCATGCAGGTGGAGCTGAAGGCGATCCAGCGGGAGGTCGGCATCACGTTTCTGTTCGTCACGCACGACCAGGGCGAGGCGATGACGATGAGCGACCGGATCGCCGTCTTCAACCAGGGCCGGATCGAGCAGGTGGGCTCGCCGCGGGAGATCTACGACCACCCGGCCACCGCGTTCGTCGCCGGCTTCGTGGGCACCGCGAACGTGCTCACCGGCGCCGTCGCCCGGACCGTCCTCGGCCTGGACGGCACGTTCAGCATCCGACCGGAGAAGATCACGGTCGGCGAGCCGGCGGACCGGCCGGCCGCTGGCCGCGCCGATGAGGTCACCGTGGACGGCACGCTCGCTGACGTGGTCTACGCCGGCCCGGAGACCCGGTTCCAGGTGGACACTGACGCCGGAGTCCGGATGGTGGCGCTGGAGCCGAACGCGGGCGCCGAGCCGAGCGACGGCCCGCGGACGCCGGGCCAGCGGGTCCGCCTCGCCTGGCGCCGGGAGCACGTCTCCCGCATCCCGGCCGCCGCGGCGGTCGAGCCGGCCGCCGACCGGGTGCTGACCGACAGGTAGGGACAGGGGAGGGTGGGATACATGCACAGTCGAAGATCATGGGTGGTCGCCGCGGCCGCCGGCGCGGCCACGCTGGTGCTGGCCTCCTGCGGGTCCAGCCCGAGCAGCAGCGGGACCAGCAGCGCGGGCAACGCCGCGGCCCCACCGAAGATCGCGATGCCCAGCTCCCTCGGTGCGGCCGAGGGCCAGCTCAACATCATCGCCTGGGCCGGCTACGCCGAGGACGGGTCGAACGACAAGACCGTCGACTGGGTGCACCCATTCCAGCAGCAGACCGGCTGCAAGGTGAACGTCAAGATCGGCAACACGTCCGACGAGATGGTCACCCTGATGAAGACCGGCCAGTACGACGGGGTGTCCGCGTCCGGCGACGCCACCCTGCGGCTCATCTACGCCGGTGACGTGGCGCCGGTGAACACCTCGCTGGTGCCGAACTACGCGACGATCGCCGAGTTCCTCAAGAACCGCCCGTGGAACTCGGTGAACGGGCAGATGTACGGCATCCCGCACGGCTGGGGCGCCAACGTGCTCACCTGGCGGACGGACAAGGTGACCCCGGCGCCGGACTCGTGGAGCGTCGTGTTCGACCCGAACAGCCCGTACAAGGGAAAGGTGACCGCGTACGACGCGCCGATCTACATCGCCGACGCCGCGCTCTACCTCAAGGCCACCAAGCCGGACCTCAAGATCACCAACCCGTACGAGCTGGACGACACCCAGTTCCAGGCGGCCGTCGACCTGCTGAAGGCGCAGAAGAGCCTGATCGGCGAGTACTGGTCGGACTACACGAAGGCGGTGCAGGCGCTGGAGAGCGGCGACACCGTGGTCGGCACCGAGTGGCAGGTCAACGTGAACCTGGTGAACGCCAGCAAGAAGGCGAGGGTGGAGTCGACCGTTCCGAAGGAGGGCTCCACCGGCTGGTCGGACACCTGGATGGTCTCGAGCAAGGCGAAGCACCCGAACTGCATGTACAAGTGGATGGACTGGATCACCTCGCCGAAGGTCAACGCGCAGGTGGCGGAGTGGTTCGGTGAGGCGCCGGCGCAGACCAAGGCGTGCGACGAGACCGCGGACAAGTCGACCTGCACCACCTTCCACGCGCTGGACAAGGCGTACGCCGACCGGATCGCGTACTGGACCACGCCGACCAGGAACTGCGGCGACTCCCGCGGCAACACCTGCAAGGACTTCGCCGCCTGGGTGCAGGCCTGGACGGAGATCAAGAGCTGACCGCGGTACCGGAACGGGTCGGACCACGCCGGGGCTCCGGCGTGGTCCGGCTGTCCAGCTTCCTGCACCGCTCGCCCCGGGTCCGGCTCGCCGCACTGCTGTCCGCTCCGCTCGCCTGGTTGGTGGCGGCGTACCTGGGCTCGCTGGCGGTGATGCTCGCGGCCGCGTTCTGGACCACGGACCCGTTCACCGGCGCCCTGATCAAGCACGGCACCTGGGACAACTTCCGGACGCTGCTGCACCAGCCGGTGTACCGGCGGGTCGCGCTGCGCACCCTCGGGGTGGCCGCGCTGGTGACCGTCGTGGACGCGCTGATCGCGCTGCCGATGGCGTTCTACATGGCGAAGGTCGCCTCGCCGAGGACCCGGCGCTGGCTGGTCGCGGCGATCCTCACCCCGCTGTGGGCCAGCTACCTGGTCAAGGCCTACTCCTGGCGGGTGATGCTGAGCTCCGGCGGCCCGATCGACTGGGCGCTGCGGCCGCTGCACCTGTCCGGTCCGGGCTACGGGCTCGCCGCGACCACCATGACGCTCGCCTACCTGTGGCTGCCGTTCATGGTGCTGCCGGTGTACACCGGACTGGACCGGTTGCCGGACTCGCTGCTGGAGGCGTCCTCGGACCTCGGCGCGTCCGGGTGGCGGACGTTCCGCTCTGTCGTCCTGCCGATGGTCTTTCCGGCGTTGGTGGCCGGGTCGATCTTCACGTTTTCGCTGAGCCTCGGCGACTACATCACCGTGAAGATCGTCGGCGGCAGTACCCAACTGTTCGCGAACATCATCTACGACAACATCGGGGTCGCGGACAACCTGCCGTTCGCCGCAGCGGCGGCCGTGGTCCCTGTGCTGCTCATCATCGCCTACCTCGGGCTGGTCCGGCGGACCGGCGCGCTGGAGAACCTGTGAGAGAGCGCGAGGGGCCGCCGCGCGAACGGGGGGCGACGAGGGCCGGACCGGCCGAGGAGCGAGGGTTGGGCCGGAGATGAACCTTTCCCGGCGGGCCCGGATCGCTTTGCGGGTCGCCATGATTCTGGGCCTCGCGGTCATTTACGTGCCGCTGCTCGTGGTCGTGCTGAACTCGTTCAACACGTCCCGGACGTTCGGTTTCCCGCCGTCCGGGCTGACATTCGAGTGGTGGCGCCGGACGGCGACGAGCAGCGGCGCCCGGGTGGCGCTGTGGACCAGCGTCAAGGTCGGCATCGGGGCGACCGCGGTGGCCCTGGTGCTGGGCACCACGGCGGCGTTCGCGGTGCAGCGATACCGCTTCTTCGGTCGCGACGTGGTGAGCTTCCTGGTGATCCTGCCGATCGCGCTGCCCGGCATCATCACCGGCATCGCGCTGAACTCGGCGTTCCACACCGGCGGCGTTCCGTTCGGCTACCTGACGGTCATCGTCGGGCACGCCACATTCTGCATCGTGGTCGTCTACAACAACGTCCTGGCCCGGCTGCGGCGGACCGGGACCTCGTTGGAGGAGGCCTCGATGGACCTGGGCGGGACAACTTTTCAAACATTCCGGTTCGTGACCTTCCCGCAATTGCGATCGGCCCTGTTCGCCGGCGCGCTGCTGGCCTTCGCGCTATCGTTCGACGAGATTGTGGTCACCACGTTCACCACCGCACCCGGCCTGCAAACGCTGCCGCTATGGATCTTCGACAACCTGTTCCGGCCGAACCAGGCGCCAGTCGTCAACGTGGTCGCCGCGGTGCTCGTCCTGTTGTCCGTGCTGCCGATCTGGGCGGCCCAGCGGCTGTCCGGAGCCGATACCGGCGGTCGGCTCTGATCGGCGGAGCGGTAATACCCCCGGGCGGGTCATTGACGGGCGCCCGGTAAATCGTTACGTTCACCGCCCGAAATAGGTAGAAGTTTCGGCAAGTTCGACGTCGCCGGATGCAGCTTGCCCTGTTTTGGCTGTCTCCGGGCGTGCGCCGAGAGTTCCGAGGCGACTACACGGGGGATACTCCCTCTGGTGGGCGGAGAGGGTTTCATGCGATCGAGGAAGAGATCGGTAAGGCTGAAGATCTTCCTGCTGCTCGTGGCGCCGTTGATCTCCGTCGTCGGGCTGTGGGCCTTCGCCGCCAGCCTCACCGTGGGAGACGCCCGCAAGCAACTGCGCACCAACACGGTGGCCCAGAATCTGGCCATCCCGCTGGCCGCCGTGTCGAGCATGCTGGCACCGGAGTCGCTGCTGTCGGTGGTGTCGATGGGCACCCACAGCCCGGCGGACAAGACCGCGCTGGCCGAGCAACGGGCCCGCACCGACGGCGCGGTGGCCGCCGTTCGGGCCACCATCGGCACCGCCAAGGTGCGCGCGGCGACCAGCGAGTCGCTGCGCCGCGAGATCGAGGGGCTGTTCCAGCAGATGGGCCGGCTGGCCGAGATCCGCACCTCGGTCGACACCGGCGCGGAGAGCCGGCTGGGCGTGATCACGGCCTACGGCGACCTGGTCGACGCGGTGTCCGGGGTGCAGGACGACGTCGGGGTGGCCAGCCTGGTCGACCCGGCGATCTACCACCAGGCCATCCCGCTCTACGCGGTCGGCCAGGGCAACGACCTGCTCACCCGCGAGGAGGCCGTGCTGCTCGGCGCGCTGGCCGCCGGCGCCCGCTCGCTGGACCCGGCCGAGACGATGGCGTTCAACCAGCTCGCGGCGAACCGGCGGATGCTGCTGGAGGGCGTGGCCGGCCGGCCGGACCCGGCGCTGGGCACCGGGCTGCAGCAGGTGCTGCGGTCCGAGCCGTACTCCAGTCTCACCACGATCGAGAACCAGATCATGGCCACCCCGGCCGGCGCCCCGCTGCCCCGGGACGCCGCCACGCTGCGCACCGCGGCCGAGGCGGTCAAGGCGTCCTACCTGCAGGTGACCCAGCCGATGAGCACCGCGCTGATCAAGCGGGCCTCGGACGCCGGCCGCCCGGTGCTGATCCGGCTCGCCCTGGTCGGTGGGCTGGGGCTGGTGCTGCTCGCGCTGTCGCTGCTGCTGTCGATCCGGCTCGCGCGCCGGCTGACCCGGGAGCTGACCGGGCTGCAGGACGCCGCCCGCGAGCTGGCCGACGAGCGGCTGCCGCGGATCATCGACCGGCTGCGCAACGACGAGCCGGTCGACGTGGACGCCGAGGCTCCGCCGCTGCAGATCGGCGAGACGGCAGAGGTCGCGAAGGTCGGCGAGGCGTTCACCACCGTGCAGCGGACCGCCGTCGAGGCAGCCATCGGCCAGGCGAACCTGCGCAGGGGCGTCCGTCAGGTCTTCCTCAACCTGGCTCGGCGCAGCCAGTCGCTGCTGCACCGGCAGCTCGCCATGCTCGACAGGATGGAGCGCAAGACCACCGACCCGGACGAGCTGGACGAGCTGTTCCGGCTGGACCACCTCACCACCCGGATGCGCCGGCATGCCGAGGGCCTGATCATCCTGTCCGGTGCCCAGCCGGCTCGGGCCTGGAGCACCCCGGTGCGCGCGGTCGACGTGATCCGGGCCGCGATCGCGGAGGTGGAGGGGTACACCCGGGTACGGGTCCTGGTGGTGTCCGAGGCGACGCTGGTCGGCTCCGCGGTGGCCGACCTGACCCACCTCATCGCCGAGCTGGTGGAGAACGCGGCGAGCTTCTCGCCGCCGCACACCCAGGTGCAGGTCCGGGCCGAGACGGTGGGCAACGGCTTCGTGGTCGAGATCGAGGACGCCGGGCTGGGCATGACCGCCGAGCAGTTGGACGACGTGAACGAGCGGCTGGCCCGGCCGCCCGACTTCGACCTCGCCGACACTGACCGGCTGGGCCTGTTCGTGGTCGCCCAGCTGGCCGCGCGGCACCGGATCCGGGTCACCGTGCGCCCGTCCCCCTACGGCGGCACGACCGCGATCGTGCTGCTGCCCACCGAGCTGGTGGCCGGCGACGGGAGCCCCACCAGCGCGGCCCGGCCGGTCGGCGCTGCCGCTGCCACGCCCACAGTGCTGGCCGGGGACCTGGAGGGACCGGCGCTGACCGGGCGGCATCGCCGCATCGCCGGCTTCCTGCAGCGGACCCGGGTGCTGCAGGCGGACGAGCTGCGATCCCGGTCGGCGAAGCCGCCCGAGTGGGGCGCGTTCGACCTGTGGGCGACCGCGCGGCCGGCTCCCGACCAGCCCGCGGGGGCGGCGGCTGCTCCGGCCGGCGTGCACGCCGGGCTGCCCCGCCGGGTGCGCCGGGCGAACCTCGCCCCGCAGCTGCGGGACTCCCCCGGCCCGGCTGGCGACGGCGAGCCGGACGGGGTCGACAGCCGGTCGCCCGAGCAGGTTCGGGCCTTGATGAACACGCTGCAGAGCGGCTGGCAGCGCGGGCGCACCGAGGCCGGCCCGCCGCCCGACTCCGGTGAGACACGCTGATGGAGGCGTGGACGGAGCCGACACCGGAGACGTGGGCGGAGCTTCGGGGCCGCGCCGGGCTGGACTGGTTGCTGGACGACCTGGTCAGCCGGGTGGACCAGGTGCTGCACGCGGTGATCCTGTCCCGGGACGGGCTGACCATGGGCGCGTCCCGGTCCATCGGCCGGGAGGACGCCGAGCACCTGTCCGCGCTGGCCGCCGGCTTCCAGAGCCTCGCCCGCGGCGCCGGCCGGCACTTCCGCGGCGGCGCGCTCCGGCAGACCATCATCGAGATGGAAGACGCGTTCCTGTTCGTGACCGCCGCCGGGCAGGGCAGCTGCCTGGCCGTGCTCAGCCCGGCGGACGCGGATGTCGGGCTGATCGCGTACGAGATGGCTATGCTCGTCAAGCGCGTGGGCCAGCATCTGTCGGCACATCCGAGGCCATCCGGCAGCGGCCCCAGCACGGGGTGATGCCGGTGACGCCAGCGGACGACAGGTGGTTCGACAGCGCGGCCGGACCGATCGTCCGTCCGTACGCGATGACCAGGGGTCGCACCCGACCCCGCGGCGAGGCGCTGGACCTGATCTCCATCGTGGTCGGGGCCGACCCGTCCTCGGTCGACCGGTACGGCCTCGACCCGGAGCACCTGGAGGTGCTGGAGCTCTGCCGCCGGCCCACCCCGGTCGCCGACATCGCGTCCGAGCTGGACCTGCCGCTGGGTGTGGTCCGGGTCCTGCTGGACGACCTGCGCGGCCGGGGGCTGATCGCGGTGCGGCCGCCCGCGTCGCCGGCCCGGCCACCGGACGAGCGGATTCTGAGGCAGGTGCTGGATGGTCTACGGACCCTCTGACCCATACCCCCTCGAGCAGAGCGTCGGCGGCCACCCGGACGTGGTGCCGGTCGCGGTGAAGATCATCGTCGCCGGCGGCTTCGGGGTGGGGAAGACGACGCTGATCGGTTCGATCAGCGAGATCCGGCCGCTGCGCACCGAGGAGGTGCTCACCGACCGGGGGGTCGCGGTCGACGACCTCGCCGGGGTCGAGGCGAAGACGACGACCACCGTGGCGATGGACTTCGGCCGGATCTCGTTCGGCGCCAGCCTGGTGCTCTACCTCTTCGGCACTCCCGGCCAGGAGCGGTTCTGGTTCATGTGGGACGAGCTGTCGTTCGGCGCGCTGGGCGGGGTGGTGCTGGCCGACACCCGGCGGCTGCCGGACTGCTTCGCCTCGATCGACTACTTCGAGCAGCGGCGGATCAGGTTCGTGGTCGCCGTCAACTGCTTCGAGGGGGCGCTGCGGCACGACCCGGCGGACGTCCGGATCGCGCTGGACCTCGATCCGGACGTGCCGGTCGTGCTCTGCGACGCCCGCCGCCGGGAGTCGGCCAAGACGGTGCTGGTGACCCTGGTCGAGCACGTGCTGGAGTCGCTGACGGTGCGCGCTCGGTGAGCGGCTGGCTCTACGTGCGCGCCGGCCGCCCCGATCGCCCGCCACCCCACCTCACCCGCGCGCCCGAGTCGTACGGCGGGGTCATCCCGACCTTCTGCTCATGGCTGACCATGTCCATGATCGATGTCCTCGTTGTTGTTGCTCAGTGTCCAGGTTGGACGCTCCGCCCGGATCCGTTCGTACAGCCCGTTCTGCTCCCAGTACGCGTTGTCGTTGTCGATCCAGAAACCGGCCAGGTCCGGGCCCTCAGGTCGCGACTCCGACGGTCTGCTTGACCGTCTCGGGTTGGTCGAGGACTCGCAGCATGAGGTGGGCGACGTCGGCCCGGGGGACGGACCACCCGCCCCGCACGTTCTGCCCGAGCGCGGTCCGGTAGGTGCCGGTCAGCGGCCGGTCCGTCAGCCTCGGCGGGCGCACCGCCGTCCAGTCCAGACCGCTGTCCCGCAGCACGTCCTCCATCACCGCCAGATCGGCGTAGTTGTAACCGAATGCGGCTCGGGCCACCCGACTGAACAGGTGCCGCATGAAGAACCCGTCGCCTGGGTCGAACTTCGGCGGCTTCGGCCGGCCGGGCGAGGCTACCGTGCCGAGCGGGGCGGCGCTGACCACGACCAGGCGTCGCACCCCGGTCGCCTGCATGGCCTGGACGATGGCCCGGGTGCCCCGCGCGGCCACCCCGGACTCGGCACGCGACCGTGGACCGAGGCCGGAGAGCACCGCGTCGGCACCGCCGACCGCGGCCTCCAGCGCCACCGGGTCGGCTGCCGCCAGGTCGGCCGTGACGACCCGCACCTCGCTGGCCAGCCCGGCCAGCCTGGCCGGGTTCCGTACCACCACTGTGACGTCGTGGCCCGCGGCAACGGCCTGCTCGACGACCTGCCGGCCGATGCCGCCGGTGGCCGCGAAGATGGTGAGCTTCATCTCTTGCTCCGTAGCTGGTGAGTTTCTGCTGTCGTCCACGTGGACGGATCGGGGCGGGGGAATGTGACCGCGGGACGCGCCGCAGTCGGTCGAGCGGATGGCCGGCCGCATCGGCGAGGATGCGCGCCATGCGACCGTTCGGGTTCCTCGGTATCGCCGCCGCCGACCTGGTCGACGGCCCCCGGTTGGCGGAGGCCGCCCGCCGGGCCGAGTCGATCGGCTCCAGCGCCCTGGTCATGCCGGATCACCTCATCGAGCAGCATGCGCCGATCCCGGTGCTGGCGATGGTGGCCGCCGCGACCGAGCGGCTCCGGATCGGACGTTCGTGTCCAATGTCGACCTTCGCCATCCGGCCGTGCTGGCCCAGGACTTCGCCAGCCTCGACGTGCTGTCCGGCGGCCGGTTGGAGATCGGCATCGGAGCCGGCTGGAACCGCCTGGAGTACGACGCGATCGGCCTGGCGTTCGACCGGTTCCCGACCCGGGTCGCCCGGCTGGCCGAGGCGGTCGCCGTCCTGAAGGGCTGCTTCGGCGGTGCCCCGTTCTCCCTCGCCGGACGGCACTACACGATCGCCGAGCACGATGGCATCCCCAAGCCGGTGCAGCGGCCGCATCCGCCGTTGCTCATCGGCGGCGGCGGCCGGCTGACCCTCACCCTGGCCGCCCGCCAGGCGAACATCGTCGGGCTGGCACCCCGGCCGATGCCAGGAAAGCGGGACGAGCCGGCGGCGGACCCGCGCAGCCTGACCGCCGCGGCGACCGACGAGAAGGTCGGCTGGGTGCGCGAGGCGGCCGGCGACCGGTTCGATGAGCTCGAGCTGAACGCCTATCCACCGGCGGCCCGGTCGTCGTCACCAACCACGCCCGCGCCGAGGCGCAGCGCCGTGCCGACCACATGCGACGGTTGACCGGCGTCGAGCTCACCGCCGACGAGGTGCTCGACTCGCCGCACGTCTATATCGGGTCGATCGCGGAGCTGACCCAGAAGTGCGTCGAGCTGCGGGAGCGGTTCGGCATCAGCTCGATCATGCTCGAGCCGCTCGACGAGGTCGCGCCGGTCGTCGAGCCTCTCGCCGGCCGTTAGGTCAGGGAGTGACCCGCTGGCCCGCGGCGGTGCGGGCGGGGTGGGCCTCGCCCTACGGCCGGTCGACCGCGGTGACCCGGACGGCGGCCCGCCCGGAGCGGTCGGACTCGGCCAGGTCGACCTCGGCGCTGATGCCCCAGTCGTGGTCGCCGGCCGGGTCGTCGAAGATCTGCCGGAGCTGCCAGCGGCCGGGGTGCCGATCGACCAGCAGCAGGGCCGGGCCGCGCGCGTCGGCACCGGTCTGCAGCTCGGCGTGCTCGGTGAAGTAGCCGTCCAGGGCGGCCGCCCACCGCTCGGCGTCCCAGCCGTCCTCGGCGTCCAGCTCGCCGAGCTCGTCGTACCGCCGGCGGGCGGCCAGCTCCACCCGGCGGAACATGGCGTTGCGGACCAGCACCCGGAACGCCCGCTGGTTCGCGGTCACCGGGGCCGGCCGGTCGTCCAGCACGGCCTCGGCCGCCGGCGCCGCCTCGGTCGGGTGCTGCAGCTGCTCCCACTCGTCGAGCAGGCTGGAGTCGACCTGCCGGACCAGCTCGCCCAGCCAGGCGATCAGGTCCCGCAGCTCCTCGGTCTTCGCATCGTCCGGAACGGTCTGCTGCACCGCCTTGTACGCGCTGGCCAGGTAGCGCAGCAGCAGTCCCTCGGAGCGGGCCAGCCCGTAGTAGCCGACGTAGTCGACGAACGTCATCGCCCGCTCGTACAGGTCGCGGGCCACCGACTTGGGCTCCAGCGGGTGGTCGGCGACCCAGGGGTGCCCGCGGCGATACATCTCGTACGCCGGGTAGAGCAGGTCCTCCAGCGGCTTCGGGTAGCTGATCTCCTCCAGCCTGGACATCCGCTCGTCGTAGTCGAGGCCCTCGGCCTTCATCGCCGCGACCGCCTCGCCCCGTGCCTTGAACTGCTGCGCGCCGAGCACCTGGCGCGGCTGGTCCAGGGTCGCCTCGATGATCGACAGCACGTCCAGCGGATAGCTCGGCGAGGCCGGGTCGAGCAGCTCCAACGCGGCCAGCGCGAACGTGGACAGGGCCTGGTTGAGCGCGAAGTCGGCCTGCAGGTCGACGGTCAGCCGGACGGTCCGGCCCTCGGCGTCGGGCGAGTCGAGCCGTTCCACCACGCCGGCGGCCAGCAGCGACCGGTAGATCGCGATCGCGTGCCGGATGTGCCGCCGCTGGGCAGCGCGGTCGTCGTGGTTGTCGGTGAGCAGCCGGCGGGCGGCCGCGAAGGCGTCCCCGCGCCGGGCGAGCAGGTTCAGCAGCATGGCGTGGCTGACCGCGAAGCTGGAGGTCAGCGGCTCCGGCTCGGCGCCGACCAGCCGGTTGAACGTGGGCTCGCCCCAAGACACGAAGCCCTCCGGTGGTTTGCGCCGGACCACCTTGCGCCGCTTCTTCGGGTCGTCCCCCGCCTTGGCCAGCAGCCGGTTGTTCTCCACCACGTGGTCGGGAGCCTGCACGACCACGTAACCGGCGGTGTCGTAGCCGGCCCGCCCGGCCCGGCCGGCGATCTGGTGGAACTCCCGCGCGCTCAGCAGCCGGGACCGTGCTCCGTCGTACTTGGACAGTGCGGTGAACAGGACGGTGCGGATCGGCACGTTCACCCCGACCCCGAGGGTGTCGGTGCCGCAGACGACCTTGAGCAGTCCGGCCTGGGCCAGCCGCTCGACCAGCCGGCGGTACTTCGGCAGCATCCCGGCGTGGTGCACCCCGATGCCGTGCCGGACGTACCGGGACAGGTTCCGGCCGAAGCCGGTGGTGAACCGGAACGCACCGATCAGCTCGGCGATGGCGTCCTTTTCGGACCGGGTGCAGACGTTCACGCTCATCAGCGACTGGGCCCGCTCGACTGCGGCGGCCTGGGTGAAGTGCACGACGTACACCGGCGCCCGCTGGGTGGCGACCAGGTCGGCCAGCGTCTCGTGCAGCGGGGTCAGCCGGTACGCGTAGGACAGCGGCACCGGCCGGACACCGGAGCTGACCACCGCGGTGGGCCGCCCGGTGCGCCGGGTCAGGTCCTTCTCGAAGAACGTGACGTCGCCGAGGGTCGCCGACATCAGCAGGAACTGCGTCTTCGGCAGCTCCAGCAGCGGCACCTGCCAGGCCCAGCCCCGGTCCGGGTCGGCGTAGAAGTGGAACTCGTCCAGCACCACCTGGCCGATGTCGGCCAGCGCGCCCTCCCGCAGGGCGATGTTCGCGAGCACCTCCGCGGTGCAGCAGATGACCGGCGCGCCGGCGTTGACGCTGGCGTCCCCGGTCATCATCCCGACGTTGGCCGAGCCGAACACGGCACACAGGTCGAAGAACTTCTCCGACACCAGCGCCTTGATCGGAGCCGCGTAGAACGACCGCCGGCCCTGGACCAGCGCGCCGAACTGGGCGCCGACCGCGACCAGGCTCTTGCCCGAGCCGGTGGGCGTGCCCAGGATCACGTTCGACCCGGACACCACCTCGATGAGCGCCTCTTCCTGGGCCGGATAGAGCACCAGGCCGCGGTCGGCGACCCAGCCGGCGAACGCGTCGAAGACAGCGTCCGGCCCGGGATCGTCCGGTATCCGCTGCGCCAGGTTCACGACAACCATCCTGCACTGCCGCCGCCGGTCGCGGAGGGGCAGCGGTCCGCTAACATGCGCAGCCCGGGCAAAAGGGAGGCTGCGCCATGGAACCGACCCGCAAGCTGTACCGCAGCCGCACCAACCGCCAGCTCGGCGGCGTCTGCGGCGGCCTGACCCCGTACCTCAACGACGTCTTCCACGTCAACCTCGACGTGACGCTGGTCCGGGTGCTGTTCGTCGTGGCGGCGTTCTTCGGCGGCTCCGGCCTGATCGCCTACATCGTGATGTGGATCGTCATCCCCAGCGAGCCGTAGCCGGCCCGCCGGCGATCGGGTCCGGGGCGCCGGTCACCGCCGCCGCCTGCGACGGGCACGGCGTGTGCGGTGGGCTGGCGCCCCCCTGCGCCTCGGCCTCACACCCAGAAAGCCTAGCTGCGCGGCGCCTCCCAGCTGCCGGGCATGGACGACGTCGCCGGACCGGAGGTCGCCGCCCAGTACAAGGGCCGCGACCTCGTGGTCACCCCGGTACGCGGAGAAGTTCGGGCTGGCCACCCCGGACGGGTAGGTCAGTCCGGTTCCGGGGTGAGCACCTGGGTGACCCGGAAGACGTGCCCGTCGGGGTGCCGGACGTGCATCTCCCGGACTCCCCACGGCATGTCCTGCGGTGCCAGGGTGATCTGCAGACCCTCGGCGGCGCATGCCGCGTGCACGGCGTCGACGTCGTCCACCCAGATCGACATCCAGGTGCCCAGGCCGCCCTCCTCGCCGCCCCGGCCGCCCTGCCCGTCCAGGCAGAGGAAGATCTCGTAGTCGCCGGACATGACGGCACCGAAGCTGGGGCGGCCGTCCGGCGGGCACCAGGCCCAGTGCTTGTCCCAGCCGAACCTGGCGAACCAGGCGAAGCTGCCCTCGAGGTCAGAGACGTTGAGGATCGGTGTGACGGCCCGGGCGTGCACTCCCGAAGCCTACGCCGCCGGTCAGCCCGGCGGAGCGCCAATCCAGGTGAGGTCCGGCCGCTCGATCCCGATCCGCTGGGCGAGCCGGATCAGCCAGCTCAGGCCCGGCCCGCCGGACGCGTCCAGCACCACGAGGGCGAGCTGCACCCCGCCGCCCAGGTCGACCGCGAGCAGCCGGGGAATGGTGCCGGTCGGGCCGAGCTCGGCGCCCTTCGGCGGGCCGTACCAGGCCGGGCGGCCGCGGACGGTGAGTACGTCGTCCGACTCGACCGTGAACCGCTCCCGCCCGGTGGCCAGCACCACGTCCACGTCGCCGAGGCCGGCCGCCGCCCGCCAGGTGACCGTCCCGTCCGGACCACGGTCCCCGTTCATGCACCGGACGCTCGCCTCCGGCAGGTCGAACGGCAGCCCGACCGGGATCGGCTGGATCGGCTCGAACGAGTCGGCGACCGGCAGCGCCAGCGAGTCCCCGCCCGAGCCGAGCACGCTGACCGTGCCGGTGACGCCATCCCGCCAGTCCCACGACACGGTGTGCAGCGGGTCGCCGCCGGACCACCACCCGGGCCGGCCGGCCACCAGCACCGGAAGCCCCGGCGACGGCTCCGGCTCGGCCGGCCCGACGCCGGCCTGGATCCAGCGGTCGCCGCCCGGCCCCGGGGCCACGAAGGTGCGGGCCGCCCGGCCCGCGGCCGCCGCGCGGCCGACCTCCCGGGCCTCCGGCGGCAGCCAGCGGGGCTCGAACGGGATGGTCTGCCCGTCGAGCACCAGACGGTCGACGACATACCTCTCGGACCTCATCGCGCCCCCTGTGGCAGCCCCGCACCGTTCAGACGCGGTCGGAGAGGCATCTGGCTGCTTCCGCGCATGAGTTTGTCAGGCTCGCGGCGGGCGTGGGACCGGACCCTGCGCGGTCCGGGACCGGGGCGAGCGGCCCAGTCCAGCACCGGAGAAGGCCGCATGCCTGGCGGGGCACCAGGCTGCGGACGACACCATGTGTCAGGCTGTCCGCGCTGCGACGCAGCGAGCCCACCGTCCTGAGGAGAGGGTCGTGCGTGCCTGGCTGGTGAACCACCGGGCAGCGGCGGCGACCGCGGCCGCCGTGATCGTCGTGCTGGCGGCTGCCGGCGGGGTGCTGCTGGCCCGTGGCGGATCCCGATCGCCGGCCGCCAACCCAGGCCCGAGCTCGTCGCCGGCAGCCCCGCTGCCGCCCGCCGTCAACCCGCTGACCGGGCTGCCCAGGGTGCCCACCGGCCCGGTCGTCGGCGTCAAGGTGGACAACACCGCCGCGGCCGGGCCGCAGTGGGGGCTCAACCAGGCCGATGTGGTGTACGTCGAGCAGGTCGAGGGCGGGCTGACCCGGCTGGTCGCGGTCTACGCCAGCACCCGCCCCACCCGGGTCGGACCGGTCCGCAGCGTCCGGGGCAGCGACCCCGAGTTGCTCGCCCAGTACGGACCGATGGCGCTGGCCTACAGCGGTGGCGCGGCGAACGAACTGGCGTCGCTGCACGCCTCCCCGCTGGTGGACGCGTCCGCCGCCGCCCACCCCGGGGCCTACGCCCGGGTCGGGTCCCGGCCGGCGCCGTACAACCTGGTCGTGGACGTCGCCGCGATCAGCCGGGAGGTCGCCGCCGCGGCCCCGGTCCGGGACGTCGGTTTCCGCTGGGCGGCGGCCGATCCTCGACGGGCGCAGGCGCCACGGGTGTCCCGGCTCACCGCGGTCGTCGGGCAGACGTCGGTGGCCTTCGCCTGGGACCCGGCGACCAGCCGCTGGGAGGAGATGCTGGGCGGCTCGGCGGTGCGCGGCGCGGACGGCAGGCCGGTGTCCACAGCGGACGTCCTGGTCCAGTTCTGCCGGGTCACCCCGGACTTCCACGACATCGACCAGGCCGGCTCGCCGGCCGCGTACACGCACAGCGTCGGGACCGGGCGGGCCGTCCTGTTCCGGGACGGCCGCCGGGTCGAGGGCACGTGGCTGCGCCCTCGACTGGGCGACCCGACCCGGTTCCGGGACCGGTCCGGGGCGGATCTGCTGCTGCGACCGGGCGGCGTCTGGGTGCTGCTCGCCACCACCGGCAGCCCGCTCATCTCCCGCTAGCGACCGGCCCGGCGTCCGGCCCAGTCGGGGAACATCCCGCCGGTGACGTCGACGAACGCTGCCGGAAACGCCGCCGAGCAGTAGACAGAGGACCGCCCGCGCCTGCCGGCCGCCTTCGACAGGGCCCTCCCGCAGCTACCGCAGCGTCCGCCGCCCTTAGCGCCGATTTTCGCGCAGCGAATCAGGCCCCAACTGTCTCGGTCAGGCGTACTCGTAGCGCAGGGTGCGGCCGTGGAGCCAGGGGACGGTGATGGCCGGGGGGAGGTCGGCTTGGCGCAGGACTGGTGAGTAGGCG
>WNFY01000610.1_pt1 | contig 48114 bp, 52 predicted proteins | sample 5400091 | NCBI WGS metagenome assembly WNFY01 (sample SAMN13153364, study PRJNA577476) | soil metagenome | isolation source: 60 cm soil or saprolite under grassland replicate 1 | place: USA:California | collected 2016-06-15
GCGGCGGTCGACGAGCACGACCGAAAGCCCGCGCTTGGCGAGCTGCAACGCGGTCGACGTGCCGACGATCCCGGCACCGAGAACCATCACGTCCGTGCGTGCCATCGAGAGCCTCGTCTCAAGCCGGCCGCAGCGGCGCGGCCGAGGCATGGCAGGTATCAATCCCCGGGAGGCTTCTCAACCCCGCCGTTCGCCGCTACTCCTCGCGCCTTTGTTTCCGCTCGGACCCGGACCCCACGCGCATGCGTCTGCTCGATCTCCCGGCGGCGGCGCTCGCATTTCTCGGGCGCCATGGCACCCGCGCGGTCGCGGTCTCGATCTTCCTGGGCTTGGCGGTGCCGCCGCTTGCGGCTCTGTTCAAGCCGCTCGTCTCCGCGGCGATTTTTCTGCTGCTCATCCTCGCCTTCCTTCGGGTCGACGCGCGCGAGCTGCGCGCGCATTTCGCCGAGCCCGGTCTCGTCGTCCTGGCGACCGTCTGGATCATGGTCGCGGTGCCGGCGGCGCTCGGGCTCGTTTTTCTGGCGCTCGGCCTTCCCGGGCGCGTCCCCGACCTCTTCGTCGGGCTCATGCTGCAGGCGTCCGCGCCGCCGATCATGGCGGCGCCGGCTTTTGCGGCGCTGATGGGGCTCGAAGCCGCCCTGTCGCTTGCGACCCTCGTCCTGTGCATGGCCGTCACGCCGCTCACCGCCGCGGCATGCGCCGAGATTTTCGTCGGCGCCGACCTCTCGCCCAGCCCGCTCGCGCTGGGCGTCCAGCTCCTCCTGATTCTCGCGGGTTCGGTGCTCGCCGCCGCGGTGATCCGGGCGATTGCCGGAAAAGCCTGGGTGGAGCGCCAGCGCGAGCGCATCGACGGGCTCAGCGTCATCCTGCTGTTCGTCTTCGCGGTGGCGGTCATGGGCGGGGTCACGCTGCGCTTGCTTGCCCAACCGCTGTTCGTGATCGGCCTCGTCCTGGTGTCGTTCATGCTCGCGCTCGGCTTGACCGCAGTCACGAGCCTCGTGTTCGCGCGCGCGGGCCGTGGACACGCCTTCGCGCTCGGCCTCGCCTGTGGCCATCGCAACCTCGGCCTGATGCTGGCCGCGACCGGCGGCGCGGTTCCCGATCTCACCTGGCTCTATTTCGGCATTGCCCAGTTCCCGATCTACCTGGTGCCGCAATTGCTCAAGCCGATTGCCCAGCGTTTGCAGACGGATCGAGCGAGATCGAGCTAGATCGCTCGAACCGGGCGCAACTCGCGTTGCCCGCGTCCCTTCAGCGTGTTACCCGAAGCCCGTGCCGGAGAACGCGATGCGCCCGCTGCTGGTCGCCCCTTCGATCCTTTCCGCCGATTTCGCCAAGCTCGGCGAGGAGGTGCGCGCGGTCGAGGCGGCCGGCGCCGACTGGATCCACGTCGACGTGATGGACGGGCATTTCGTGCCGAACATCACCATCGGGCCCGACGTGGTCAAAGCGTTGCGCCGCCACACCCCGAAAATCCTCGATGTGCATCTGATGATCGCGCCGGCCGATCCCTATCTGCAGGCCTTCGCCAACGCAGGGGCGGACCACATCATCGTCCATGCCGAGGCCGGCCCGCATCTGCACCGCTCGCTCCAGGCGGTGCGCGCGCTCGGCAAGAAACCCGGCGTGTCCCTCAACCCTGCGACCCCGGAAAGCGCGATCGGCTACGTGCTCGATCTCGTCGACCTGATCCTGGTGATGTCGGTCAATCCCGGCTTCGGCGGCCAGAAATTCATCCCCGCCGTCCTCGACAAGATCCGGGTGATCCGGCAAATGGTCGCCGGCCGGAACATCGACATCGAAGTCGACGGCGGCATCGCGCCCGAGACCGCCGGCACCGTCGCGGCGGCCGGCGCCAATGTGCTGGTCGCCGGCTCCGCGATCTTCAAGAACACCAAGCCCGACGGCTACCGCGCCAACATCGCGGCGATCCGCAACGCCGCCGCATTGGCGCGCGGCGAGGCGGCGTGAAAGGCTCGGCGATGATCCCGCGCTACACCCGGCCGGAGATGGCGGAGATCTGGACGGCGCAGACCCGGTTCCGCATCTGGTTCGAGATCGAGGCGCACGCCGCCGACGCCATGGCCGAGCTTGGCATGATCCCGAAGAGCGCGCCCAAGACCATCTGGGACAAGGGGCGCGACGCCCGCTTCGACGTCGAGCGCATCGAGGCGATCGAGCGCGAGGTCAAGCACGACGTCATCGCATTCCTGACGCATCTGGCCGAGATCGTCGGCCCGGATGCCCGCTTCGTGCATCAGGGCCTGACCTCCTCCGACGTGCTCGACACCTGCTTCAACGTGCAGCTCGTGCGCGCGGCCGATCTCTTGCTCGCCGACGTCGATGCGCTGCTGCAGGCGTTGAAGCGCCGCGCCTTCGAGCACAAGCTCACGCCCACCATCGGCCGCTCCCACGGCATCCATGCCGAGCCCACCACCTTCGGGCTCAAGCTCGCGGGCGCCTATGCGGAATTCGCGCGCGGACGCGGGCGGCTCCTCTCCGCCCGCAAGGAGGTCGCAACCTGCGCGATCTCCGGCGCGGTCGGCACCTTCGCGCAGGTCGAGCCGCGCATCGAGGCGCATGTCGCCAAGGCCATGGGGCTCGCGGTCGAGCCGATCTCGACTCAGGTGATCCCGCGCGACCGCCACGCCATGTATTTCGCCACGCTCGGCGTGGTGGGCGCGTCGGTCGAGCGGATCGCAACCGAGATCCGCCATCTGCAGCGCACCGAAGTGCTCGAAGCCGAGGAATTTTTCTCGGAAGGCCAAAAAGGCTCCTCCGCCATGCCGCACAAGCGCAACCCGGTCTTGAGCGAGAACTTGACCGGGCTTGCCCGCGTAGTGCGCGCTTATGTGACGCCGGCGCTGGAGAACGTGGCGCTCTGGCACGAGCGCGACATTTCGCATTCCTCGGTCGAGCGCATGATCGGGCCGGACGCCACGGTGACGCTCGATTTCGCGCTCGCTAGGCTCGCCGGCCTGATCGACAAGCTCGTGGTCCATCCGCAGAACATGCGAAAAAACCTCGACCGGCTCGGCGGGCTCATCCATTCGCAGCGCGTCATGCTCGCGCTCACCCAAAAGGGCGTGGCGCGCGAGGAGGCCTATCGGCTGGTCCAACGCAACGCCACGAAGGCGTGGAGCGGAGACGGCGATTTCGGCGCGCTGCTCGATGCGGATCCCGAGGTGCGCAAGCATCTTGGCAAGGCCGAGATCGCCGCGAGCTTCGATCTCAACGCCCACCTGCGCCACGTCGACACGATCTTTGAGCGCGTGTTCGGCAAGGCCTGAACCCGCTTGCTCTCCCGGAGCGCATCGGCACCCCCGTCCGAGATCGGATCGTGTGGCGGAAGGCGTTTACCGGCCGCTAAGCCTTCGCGTTCTACGCATGCGCAGCCAAACGCGGGGGAGCGCTCATGCGCAATGCGGGAATCGAGTTCGGCACGCTGCCGGTCGCATGCGCGCCTGGCATCGCTCCCCATTCCGGCCATGATCCGATTTCCATCCTTGCCGGCCGGTTTGCCGTGAAACGCATGATCACCGCGCCTCGCATCCTCCTGTTCGATTCCGGCCTCGGCGGGCTCACCGTCTATCGCGAGATCGCCAAGGCGCGTCCCGACGCGGATTTCGTCTATGTGGCGGACGATGCCGGCTTTCCCTACGGCGCCATGGAGCAGGCTCGGCTAATCGCTCGCGTCGTCGCGCTGATGGAGCACCTGATCGAGGCCCACGACCCGGACCTCGTGGTCATCGCCTGCAACACCGCCTCGACCATCGTGCTGCCGAGCTTGCGCGCGCATTTCGTGGTGCCGTTCGTCGGCACCGTCCCGGCGATCAAGCCCGCCTGCGCGGCGTCGCGAACCAAGCGCGTCTCCGTGCTGGGCACCGAGGCGACGGTGCAGCGCGAATACACCCGCGCGCTGATCCGGGAGTTCGCGGCCGGCTGCGAGGTGACGCTGGTCGGATCGGCGCGGCTCGCGGCCTTGGCGGAAGCCGAGCTGCGCGGCAGCGCGGTCGAGGATGCGGCGATTGCGGCGGAGCTTACCCCCTGCTTCGTCGCGAACGCGGCGCGGACCGACACCATCGTGCTCGCCTGCACCCATTATCCGCTGCTCATCGACCGGCTCGCGCGGCTCGCATCCTGGCCGGTCGAGTTCATCGATCCGGCCCCGGCGATCGCGCGGCGCGTCGTCGACCTCCTCGGCCCGGCCGAGGCGCGTCAGCCCTCCGCCGCCGCGACCGCGATCTTCACGGCCGGGCGCAACCTGTCGGCAGCCCTCATCGCCACGCTGTCGCGGTTCGGCATGGGCGAGATTGCCGCGCTCGATCGGTTTGACACTCCTTCGCTTTCCGCCTAGAACGCCGGCACGTTGCGGGCCCGCAAAACGGGCCCGCACGACGTTTCGCGACCCGCGGCGGCATCTTGCGCTTTTAAGACGCCGCCTGTCGGCCGGAAGCTGAAGTTTTCGGCAGAGGAGGGCGCGATCCTCGAAGCTTTCGAACCGGCGCCGTGCGCCGCATGAGGACGCGATGACCAAGCGCAATGAATCGAAATACAAGCTCGACCGCCGTATGGGGCAGAACATCTGGGGCCGCCCGAAGAGTCCCGTGAACCGCCGCGAATACGGCCCCGGCCAGCACGGCCAGCGCCGCAAGGGCAAGCTCTCCGACTACGGGGTGCAGCTGCGCGCCAAGCAGAAGCTGCGGGGCTATTACGGCAACATCTCGGAGCGGCAGTTCCGCGGCATCTACGAGGAGGCGATCCGGATGAAGGGCGATTCCGGCGCGCATCTGATCGGGCTGTTGGAGCGCCGGCTCGATGCCGTGATCTATCGGGCGAAATTCGTGCCGACCGTGTTCGCCGCCCGGCAGTTCGTCAACCACGGCCACGTCAAGGTCAACGGACGCCGCGTGACCATTCCGAGCTATCGGGTCAAGCCCGGCGACCTCATCGAAGTGCGGGAAAAATCCAAGCAGCTCGCCGCCGTGATCGAGGCGACGGGACTGCAGGAGCGCGATGTCCCCGACTACGTCGAGGTCGACCACCACAAGATGACGGCGAAGCTTGCCCGCATTCCGCTCATCAACGAGATCCCCTATCCGGTGATGATGGAGCCGCACCTCGTCGTCGAGTACTACTCGCGCTGAGGCGCCGGCGCGCGCGCCGATGCACGAAGGCCGCCCCTCGGGCGGCCTTTTTGCTTCTCCCTCCCTAGGGGAGGGTGGTTCCGAGCGTGGCGAGGAACCGGGTGGGTACCCCACCCCGGCTCGCAGCTGCGTCGCTCGCCGACCCTCCCCTTTTGAGGGAGAGATTTATGTCCTTGAGCAGACTCTGCAGCTCGCCGGCCTGAAACATCTCGCGGATGATGTCGCAGCCGCCGACGAACTCGCCCTTGACGTAGAGCTGCGGGATCGTCGGCCATTGCGCATAGGCCTTGATGCCCTGCCGCAGGTCGTCGGATTCCAGCACGTTGACGCCCTTATAGGACACGCCGAGATAATCCAGGATCTGCACCACCTGGCCGGAGAACCCGCATTGCGGGAACTGCGGGGTGCCCTTCATGAACACCACCACGTCGTTCGCCTTGACCTCGTTGTCGATGAACTGCTCGATGCCCATGGATCCTGATCCTCGTTGCGCCGGGCCTTGCATCGGCTAATCCGGCCGTCCTTGCTGCCCCTTATGTAGCGCAGGAAGCCCGCTTCGCCCAGGGGGCCGCCGGATCACCTCTGCGGGACCCCGGTTTGCAGCGCCAGGGCGTGGAGCTGCCCGCCCATCTGCCCCTGCAGAGCCTCGTACACCAGCTGATGCTGCTGGACGCGCGATTTGCCGCGGAAGGATTCCGCGATCACGGTGGCGGCATAATGGTCGCCGTCGCCGGCGAGGTCGCGAATGGTGACCTCGGCGTCCGGAATCCGGCTCTTGATGAGCCGCTCGATCTCGCCCGCATGCATCGGCATCGAGCCGCTGCCTCCTGATGCGCGCCGCGCCCATGGCCGCTTGGACTCGCCGCTGCAAGAACGTACAGCTGAATCGCCGAAAGTGTAAGCACCCCGGGAGCTCGGAAAAAGCTTTCGAGGGTCTAACGGATGGCCAGCCCCGGTCCGATGGGACCGGGGCTGTGATGAGAACGGTGGGAGGAAGAAGCGGAGGCTTGATCCCGGCACTCGGGACGAAGCGCACAAACTCCGCCTCACATCGCTGAAATGGAACGCGCGTTTGCCTCCACGCATAGAGCCGCAAAGGCTTGGTTGCATTATCGCATCTTGTGCAAACGCGCGTCTGCGGCTCCAGCCACCCGACCCCTTGTTTGCCGCTCTCCGTCAAGACGTCTTGATGTTCGCGACATAGGTGTTGGTGACCACGTCGCGAAAGAACTGGCCGGGCGAGCCCACCGGAGAATTGGTGAGCACCACCAGTTCCATATCTTGCGGCAGGAAGTACGTGAGGCTTTGCTCGACGTGGCCGCCGCTGTCGCCCCAAGCGCCGTTCTTGTTGTAGAGCATGCCGAGCGGGGTGGACGTCCGCACATCGATGCCGAAGCCGTTGTCGAGCATGGTTTGGGCCTGGGTTGTGCTCATGATGGTTCCCTTCCGGCGAAAGGTGCCCATGATATCGAGCAGGTCGTCGACCGACATATGCCAGCCGGCGCCACCGCTCACGCTGGAGAGGTCGCCCGAGTTCCAGCCGTTTCCGCTGACCGGAAAGCCGTAGGCCAGCGCGTCGGGCGCCGGGTGGGCGAAGCCGGGCCCGGACACGCCGGCAGGCTTGAACACGTGCTCGCGGACGTACTGCGCGTAGGACTGGATGGTGACGAAGTCCCAGACCACGTCGTTCGGGTTCGGAATTGATGGCAGGTTGAAGTTCGTGTCCGGTGAGATGTTTCCGTTGATTGTGGTGATCAGGATCCGGCATAAGTCGAAGTTCATGTTCTGATACCAATATTGGCCGAGATGAGTAACCCCCGTAGCGACCTGCGACTTCATGAAGCCATAGTCGGAAGCGGAGCTCTTGACGTTGTAGTTGAGCCCGGAAGTATGGGTCATCAGGTGCCGGAACGTGATCTTGTCGGCGTTTGGCCCCTTCGGCCAATAATTGGGCAGGTAATTGATGATCGGGGTATCGTACGAAAGGTTCTTGTCATTGAGCAGCTTGGTCATGGCGATGCCGGTAACGAGCTTGCTGCAGCTCGCAACGTGCATTCGCACATCGGGCGTCCAGCCCTCTGCACCATCGGTCGGTGTCTTGGCCCAATTCCATTGAAGCGTGTAGATGGTGGTCCCGTTCTGCCGCAGCCGCATTACATAGCCGGCGACGGCATCCTTCAATGCGGCGTGCAGCGCCTTGCCAAAGCCGTCCACGTCGAAATGGTAGCTCGGCGCCTGGGGAAATTTGAACTGCAGATGTGGCGTGCCTTCGTGCAGACCCGTGCTGGAGATAACGCCCACCACGTTCGGCGGCCGGGTCACGTGCGCGCGCAACGCCGCCTCGTTGATCGTCAGGTTGCGGATACCCGACAAGTCCATCGCTGTTACCGTCTGATTCTGTGCCATCGCCGTTTCCTTTCTGATCCCGAGTTCTGACTCACTCACAGGCCAGGAACTCCAAAGGCAGTGCCCCCGGCGATCAGCCGAGGAACTCGACTCGCGCCAGCGGTCGAGTTTCCGTTCCTGCTGTGCATTTTGGATCTTACTCGCTTAACTTGCATCCGGTGTGAGGTGCCTCACACTGCGACTGTTAATTGCAAGGCCATTGCGCGATCGTGGCCAGCTTGAGGATGATTGTTATTGCCGGTCCGGGTAGACTGGGCGCTGGACGGTCTGGGAGAGCAGCGTTGACCAAGCGAAACGCCACCGCGGCTGTCGTCGGTGCCGGCGATTTCATCGGCGCCGCGATCGCGAAGAAATTCGCGGCCGAGGGCTTCACCGTCTTCGCGGGCCGCCGCAATGCGGACAAGCTCGCGCCCTTGGTCGCCGACGTCGAAGCCGCCGGCGGCGAGATCGTCGCGCGCGGCCTCGACGCCCGCAAGGAGGACGACGTTACGGGCTTTCTGCGCGCCGCCGACGCGCATGCTCCGCTCGAGGTCTGCATCTTCAACGTCGGCGCCAACGTCAATTTTCCGCTGCTCGAGACGACCGAGCGGGTGTTTCGCAAGGTCTGGGAGATGGCCTGCTATTCCGGATTCCTGGCCGGACGCGAAGCCGCCCGTTTGATGCTGCCGCGCGGCAAGGGCTGCATTTTTTTCACCGGCGCCACCGCGAGCGTCCGCGGCGGCGTCGGCTATGCGGCGTTCGCAAGCGCCAAATTCGCCCTGCGCGCCGTCGCCCAGAGCATGGCGCGGGAGCTCGGTCCGAACAACATCCACGTCGCGCATCTGATCATCGATGCGGGGGTCGACACGGCGTTCGTGCGCGAGCGGATCAAGCAGCGATCCGGAGCGGAGGCGCTCGAGCGCCTGGAGCCGGACCGGCTCATGAACCCGGGATCGATCGCCGACGCCTACTGGCAGCTTTACCGGCAGCCGCGCGACGCGTGGACGTTCGAGCTCGATCTGCGTCCGTACCGGGAGGTGTGGTGATGGCCAAGGTGGAGTTTCACTTCGATTTCGGCAGCCCGAACGCTTACCTCGCGCACCTGGTGATTCCGCAGATCCAGCAGCGCACCGGCACGAAGTTCGAGTACGTGCCGGTGCTCCTCGGCGGCGTCTTCAAGCTGACGAACAATCGCTCGCCTGCCGAGAGCCTGCGCGGGATCAAGAACAAGCCGGAATATGAAGAGCTCGAGCGCCAGCGCTTCGTTCGCCGACACGCCATTACGCGATTCAGCTTCAATCCGTTCTTTCCGGTCAACACGCTGCTGATCATGCGCGGCGCGGTGGCGGCGCAGCTCGAGGGCTCGTTCGAGCGCTACGTCGACGAGGTGTTCCGCCACATGTGGGCCGAGCCGAAGAAGATGGACGATCCCGAGGTGGTGCGGACCGCGCTCACGCAGTCCGGGCTCGACGCCGCGCGCCTGCTCGCCCGCGTTCAGGAGTCCGAGGTCAAGGACCGCCTCCTGAAAAACACCGAAGCTTCGGTCGCGCGCGGCACGTTCGGCAGCCCGACCTTCTTCGTCGGCGAGGAAATCTTCTTCGGCAAGGATCGGCTGCGCGACGTCGAAGAGGAGATCCGTCGCACCGCATGATGTCGGCGGCGACTGAGCTCCTGTTTCTGCCAAGGGCGCGATCGCGTCAACGAGGACGCGTCGAAACGCGTCCGCTTGATCCGCAGGAGCGGACGTTTTCGGCTCCGATTCACTTTTCCGGCATGTGCCATAACGGCCGTCATCCCAACTTTAGAAGGGGGGCTATCGGAAGGAGTGTGAGTAACGCAAAGAGCGGGACGAGGATGATGCCTGCCCATAGCATGTAGCCGAAGAAATTCGGCATCCTGATGCCGCGTTCCTGCGCGATTGCATAGACCATAAAGTTCGGCGCATTGCCGATATAAGTCAGCGCGCCCATGTAAACCGCTCCCATGGAAATCGAGGCGAGCGTGCCGGCAAGAGGTCCCATCAGTTGCCTTGCGTCGCCGCCTGCTAGTTCGAAGAAAACGAGATAGGTTGGCGCATTGTCGAGGAACGCGGATAGACCGCCAGTAAGCCAGAAGTAAGCGGCCTCGTGCGCGCTGCCGTCGCGCGTGGTGACAGCCTGCAGCAGGAACGCGAAGGTGCCGTCCGGCCCAGCCTGAAGCATCGCCATGACTGGAATAATGGCGACGAAGATGCCGGCGAATAGGATCGCCACCTCGCGGATCGGCTCCCAGGTAAAACCGTTGGCGGCGCGATGCTCGTCCGGCGTCAGCAACAGCGACGCCAGCGCGACCAGAATAAGCACGCCGTCGCGCAGTAGGTTCTGCAGTTCGATCTTGGTGCCGTGGATACTGAATACGACCCCCGGCTTCCACACTGCCGAGGTGAGAATGGCAGCGATGATGATACCAATTAGGAGGAAGTTAATGCGGCCGGACAAAAGCCTGAGCGGCTCGGTCGGCGCGGTGCCGCGCGTCGCCGCTTCGTTACAGAAATGCCAGAGGTCGACCCCTAGGAAAATTGCGAGAACTGGGGCGGCGACGATCATAGTCTGCAGCCACAAATGCTGTGCCGTCCAGAAAAACTCGATCCCGTGTAGGAAGCCGATGAACAGCGGCGGATCGCCGAGTGGCGTCAGTGCGCCGCCGATGTTGGCGACGAGAATGACAAAGAAGACGACTACATGGGCATTTTGCTTCCGGCCTTCATTGGCACGGATCAGCGGCCGAATTAGGATCATCGCCGCGCCGGTAGTGCCGACTATGCTCGCGATCAAAGTGCCAAGCGCCAGCACGCCAGCATTATTCCACGGGCTTGCGTGAATGCTGCCCGTAACCAGGATGCCGCCAGCGACCGTATAAAGCGCGGAGAGCAGTAGAATGAAACTCATATACTCGGCGAGCATTGTATGCACGAAGACGACCAGTGCCGCCGGGGCGCCGTAGAAAATCGCTAGTGGCACAAGCGTCAGCACGCCCCAGCCGAGTGCGATCTTGCCGTAGTGAGCGTGCCAAATTTTCGGGAACAGCAACGGCCCTGTTGCGATTGATAGCAAAATGCCGATAAAGGGCAGCACCCAAGGCCACCCCATGGAGGTTCCATCGAGTGTCGAAGCCGCGTGTGCCGGCTCCGATGAGAGACACGCCGCCGTCGCGGCGAGCACAGCGAAAATAAGCTGCTGGTTCATGAAGTGTCCTAGTGATCGTGGCTGTAAGCATGCCTAGCAGACCAATTTCGCGTGGACGAGTACGGGGCCGCGTGCGTGAATGTCGGCTCCGGGGTCAAAACTGCGACATGGATGCTTTTCTCTGCAGGTCTGCTGACGCCTCAGAAAGCGAAATTGCTTCCGTGGCCAATTGGCTCGCGATCGGATAGTCCCCTGCGCACCGGTATGATAGCTGGCAGCGGTAGAAGCAATCGGGCCTGAACGCCCGCGTCTCCTAAAGTGCGCCGGCCATATAGGCCGGCAGAAAGCCCTCGAACCGCTCGCTCAGCGCCGTAAACACGATGGGGCGCTGGCCCGGTAGCGTCAATGTATTGCCGGCGGTCGAGCCGATGCGCCGCACCGGGATGTCGGCGGCCTTGCAGCGCGCCACGATCGCGTCGGCCTCGCGTTGCTTCGCGGTGATGACGTAGCGTGCCTGATCCTCGCCGAACCAGAACGCATGCGCGGCCATCCCCATCGGCTCGCCATAGAGCCGCGCGCCGATGCCCGACGCCAGCGCCATTTCGGCGACCGCCACCAACAGTCCGCCGTCGGAAACATCGTGGACGGCGGTGACGATCCCCTCCCCGATCAGGGCCCGGACAAAGTCGCCGTTGCGCCGCTCGATCACAAGATCCACCGGCGGCGGCGCGCCTTCCTCGCGCCCGGCGATCTCGCGCAAATACATGGACTGCCCGAGCCAGCCCTTGGTCTCGCCGATCATCAGGATGAGATCGCCCTGTGCCTTGAAAGCGAGGCTCGCGGATTTCTGGAAATCGTCGAGCAGGCCGACGCCGCCGATCGTCGGAGTGGGCAAGATCGCGCGACCGTTGGTCTCGTTGTAGAGGCTGACGTTGCCGGACACGACCGGAAACTCGAGCGCCTTCGCGGCTTCGGCGATGCCGCGGATCGCGCCGACGAGCTGGCCCATGATCTCCGGGCGCTCCGGATTGCCGAAATTGAGATTGTCGGTCAGCGCCAGCGGCTTGGCGCCAACCGCGGTGAGATTGCGCCAGGCTTCCGCCACCGCCTGCTTGCCGCCCTCGAACGGATCGGCCTCGCAATAGCGCGGGGTCACGTCGGTGGTGAGCGCGATGCCCTTGGGGCCCGCCTCGATCCGCAGCACGGCGGCGTCGCCCGCCGGCCGCTGCACCGTGTTGCCCAGAATGACGTGGTCGTATTGCTCGAACACCCAGCGCTTCGAGCAGAGGTCCGGCGAGCCGATCAATTTCTCCAGCGCATCGGCAAGCGATGAGGGTGCGGGCACCTGCCCCGGCGCGATGACGGGCTGCTTCGCCGGCTCGGTGAACGGACGCTGATAGACCGGCGCCTCGTCGCCGAGCTCCTTGATCGGCAGGTCGGCCATCACTCGGCCGCCGTAGCGGATGACGAAGCGCTTGGTCGGCGTCGTCTCGCCGATCACGGCGAAATCCAGCCCCCACTTGCGAAAAATTTCCTCGGCCTCGGCTTCCTTCTCCGGCTTGAGCACCATGAGCATGCGCTCCTGGCTCTCCGAGAGCATCATTTCATAGGCGGTCATCCCGGTTTGGCGGCACGGCACCTTGTCGAGATCGAGCGTCACGCCGAGGTTGCCCTTCGCGCCCATCTCGGCGGCCGAGCAAGTCAGCCCCGCCGCGCCCATGTCCTGGATCGCGACGACGCAATCCTTCGCCATGATCTCCAGGCACGCTTCGAGCAGCAGCTTTTCGGAGAACGGATCGCCGACCTGCACGGTCGGCCGCTTCTCCTGCGAGTCCGCGCCGAACTCGGCCGACGCCATGCTGGCGCCGTGGATGCCGTCGCGCCCGGTTTTCGACCCGAGATAGACGATCGGCTTTCCCACACCGCTCGCCGCGGCGTAAAAAATCTTGTCCGCGGGCGCGAGCCCGACCGCCATGGCGTTGACCAGGCAATTGCCGTCGTAGCGCCGATCGAAACCCACCGAGCCGCCGACCGTCGGCACGCCGAAGCTGTTGCCGTAGCCGCCGATGCCGGCGACCACGCCGGCGACGAGATGGCGGGTGCGCGGATGCGCCGGGTCGCCGAAGCGCAGGAAGTTCAGGCACGCGATCGGGCGCGCCCCCATGGTGAACACGTCGCGCAGGATTCCGCCGACCCCGGTCGCCGCGCCCTGATAGGGCTCGATGTAGCTCGGATGGTTGTGGCTCTCCATCTTGAAGACGAGCGCGAGGTTGTCGCCGATCGCGATCACGCCCGCGTTCTCGCCGGGCCCCTGGATCACCCACGGCGCCTCGGTGGGCAGCGCCTTGAGGTGAACCTTGGAGGACTTGTACGAGCAGTGCTCGTTCCACATGGCCGAGAAGATGCCGAGCTCGGTCAGGGTGGGCTCGCGGCCGATCAGTTCGAGAATTCGCGCGTACTCCTCCGGCGTCAGGCCGTGCTCGGCGACGAGCTCCGCGGTGATCTTGGGCTCGGTGGGGAGCGGCGATGGTTCGGGAATCGCGGGTTGCTGCATCAGCAAGTTCGGTTCGGCCCTTTGCTCGGATTCTCGTCTGCTAGCTATGCGGCCTGGGCGAAATGCGCCACCAGCCCGGCGAAGAACCCGCGCCCGTCGGTCGAGCCGATCACGGATTCCACGTGGTTTTCCGGATGCGGCATCAATCCGAGCACGTTGAGCTTCTCCGAGAGCACGCCCGCGATGGCATTGGTGGAGCCGTTGACGTTCCATGCCTCGTTGCGCGAACCGTCCGGAGCGGTGTAGCGGAACAGCACCCGCCCCTCGTTCTCGAGCCGCGCGATCGTGGCGGGGCTGGCGAAATAGCTGCCCTCCCCGTGAGCGATTGGCACGCGGATCACCTGGCCGGCATTGTAGCCGCGGGTGAACGGCGTGTCGGAGCGCTCGATGCGCAGGCACACTTCCCGGCACAAAAACTTGAGCCTGGAATTGCGCAGCAGCACGCCGGGCAGCAATTCCGCCTCGCACAGGATCTGGAACCCGTTGCAGATGCCGATCGCGAGGCCCCCCCTGCGGACATGGCCGCGCACCGCTGCCATGATGGGCGCGTGCGTGGCGATCGCGCCGCAGCGCAGGTAATCCCCATACGAGAATCCGCCCGGAAGCACGACCAGGTCGGTGCCGGCCGGCAGCTCGGTCTCGGCGTGAAACACCATGGCGGGCTCGTGCCCGGAGATCAGCTTGAGCGCGCGGGCAACATCCCGCTCGCGGTTCGAACCGGGAAAAATGAGGACGGCGGATTTCATGACCGTGGAAGCATTCGTCTCAACGCAAATTGGCGAGAATGGTCCGCGGCAGCAAGTCCACGATATTCGCATCCGAGGCAGCTGGGGGGCGCTCGGAGATCAAGATCGTCACCAGGGCTTCGCAGTCCTTGGCGACGACGAGCGAGACCGCGCGCCGAGAAGGCGCCTCGGCGCTATCGATCGCGAACGAGCGCACGCGTCCCGACATGTCGCCGAGCGCGATCGCCCGCCCCGCTCCCAGCGGCCGCGACGCGCCGCCCAAAAATTCGAAATCGGTCAGCCGATCGACTTCCGCATCGTCCGCTATCCCCTGGAAGCAGTTGCAGAAGCCGCGCTTGACGCGGACGAAGAGCCGCGCGTCGAGCCCGCAACCCTCGTTCGCGCATTGGAACGCCTGTCCGGTGCCCCATTCGTCGAGCAGAAACGGCCAGCTCACCTCGGTCCAGGCCGGCTCCGGGCTTCCGGCTCCGGACCGCACCGAAGATCCGGCCGCCCCCGCCAAGCCGATCAGCGAGAAGGCGAGCAGCAGCCGTGCGGCGCGCTGAAAATTCATCCCCCCACCTCGATGCGGTAATTCTCGATGATGGGATTGGCCAAAAGCTTCTCGGCGGCGTCCTTGAGCGCGCTCTCGGCCCGCCCGACGTCCTCGCCCTCGAGCTCGATGTCGAACACCTTGCCCTGGCGCACGCTGGCGACGCCGGCGATGCCCAGCGCCTTAAGCGCGCCTTCGATCGCCTTGCCCTGCGGGTCGAGCACGCCGGATTTCAAGGTTACGGTGACGCGAGCCTTCATGCTGATTTGTCGAGCTCCCGTTCTACTGGACTAACGGTTGTCGCCCTTAAGCGCCCGGTGAACGTCCTCCACCGACCAATGCGGCGGCACATAGACGCGCCTTTCAGGTGGAAGTAAATGCTCCAGTATCTGAGGATCCGGAGCCGGCTTATAGAGTTCCAATCCGATCACTGATTCCACGTCGGCAAGATCGCCCATAGACACTTCCGTTCCGCCAGCTGCGTGCAGGATGCCGAACAACGAAACACATCCGTCCGCAACGGCCGATGCAATTACATACCCCATGTGGCCATCCTTAAATTCGATGTGGACAGTACGGGCACGACCCTCGCGTCCAGCGAAAAAAGCCCGAACGGGTTCACTATCCATATGAAATTTTGCCCCTGAAATCTGGAATGGAAAGGGCCACATCGCCATGGGGACCGAATCGACAGAGAGGAGTTCTTCAAGATCGCGCTTGGATGGATCGGAAACTCCCAGCCAGAGCACGGCCCGGGCCAATTGGCCCGCCCGACAAGCTTCACAGACGGCTTCACCCGTCGCGTGCCAGCCTAGGTCCCCGAGCTTCCATCTCGGATCATGGCTGGCGATGCGGGCGCCGTGCAGGCCATCGCTCTCAAGCCACTCGGTGAAATACGCCCCGCTTTTATACCATCGGCAAGGGGCCCCGGCTGCGTCTACCAACGGGGGAAAGAAGGCGCAGGTCACGACCACAGCCAATACATGCCGTAAACGTGGTGCAGCCCTGCCCATGCGCGCCAATCTGCGAAAACCCACAGGGGCCGCGCGGCCCCCCGAGAGGTAAGTCTGCGCCCCCGGGCTCAGCCCTTGACCAGGATCGGCCCGATGCCTTGCGGGCGCTCGTTCTCGCTCATGATGCCGAGGCGCTTGGCGACTTCCGTATAGGCCTCGAGCAGCCCGCCGAGATCGCGGCGGAAGCGATCCTTGTCGAGCTTCTCGCTCGACTTGATGTCCCACAGCCGGCAGGAATCCGGCGAGATCTCGTCGGCCACGACGATGCGCATCATCTCGTTTTCCCACAGCCGGCCGCATTCCATCTTGAAATCGACGAGCCTGATGCCGACCCCGAGGAAGAGCCCGGAGAGGAAATCGTTGACCCGGATCGGCCGCGACATTTCGCACCACCACTTCCAGCGGGATGATCTCGACCTCGCGGATCAGCTGCTCGCGCATGTTGAGCCGGCGGATGAAATGGGTGGGCACGCCGATGTCGTTGAGGTGCTGGAACAGGTACTCCGAGATCCGGTTGTTGAGCACGCCCTTGCCTTCGATCACTTCATGCTTTTTCGCATTGAAGGCGGTCGCATCGTCCTTGAAATGCTGGATCAGCGTTCCCGGCTCGGGGCCCTCATAGAGGACCTTCGCCTTGCCTTCATAGATGCGGCGGCGGCGGCTCATCGGTGTGTACCGTGGCTTGAGGAAATCCATATGGTGCCGGGGCTCCAGTGAGGCTACGAGGTCCGCGGCGGAGGACCGGGCGGCGCGACTCAAGGGCTGCTGCCCGACCGCTCGGGCAACCTAGCCGATGATCCTCGGGAGCACAATCGCGCCCGCCGGTTCTCCCCGGGGGCCGTCCGCGAGCCGAGTTGATTTGGGGATTCCAACGCTTTATGCAAGCCGCTCACCCATCGTGCGACCGCACGCGAGGTCCGGCATGCCCACCACCTTCGACAAGCGCGAGGAGGAGTTCGAAAGACGCTTCGCGCACGACGAGGAGCTGCGGTTCAAGTCGATCGCCCGGCGCAACAAGATGCTCGGCCTGTGGGCGGCGGAGAAGCTCGGCCTCTCCGGCGCGGATGCCGATGCCTATGCCCGCGAAGTGGTGATGACCGAGTACGCCGAGGGCGACCACGACGTGTTCGGCAAGATCCGGCGCGACTTCGACGACAAGGGCGTCGCCCAGTCCGATCACCAGATTCGCCGCACCATGAACGAGCTGCTGGAACAGGCGATCAAGCAGGTCCAGCAGACCGGCTGACGCGCGGCGCGGCGGCGCGCGCCGATCACGGATTCGCGATCAGGATCGCACCGACGCGCTTCCCGCCGCGATGATCGACGCGAGCTCGTCGAGCAATTTCGCGGCGTCGCGCTCGGCTTCGGCGGCGCCGATCTCGATCACCCGATAGCCGCGCTCCGCGAGCCAAGCGCGTTTGGCTCTTCTCGCCTGTGCCGCCTCGGCGCTCTCCTCCTCCGGCTTGAGATCGAGCACGACGCGCAGCGGGAACGACACGAAGTCGGTGATATGCGGGCCGACCGGCACCTGGCGCTTGAAGCCCGATCCGGCGAAGCGGCGGTCGTTGACGAGCGCGGTCCAGAACGCGCGCTCGGCCTCGGTGGGATTGCGGCGGAGCAGCCGCGCGAGGCCCCGCACCGGCCCGCGTTCGGACGGGACGCGGCCTTGCCCGTGCTCGGCGAGCAGCGCGCGCAGCATTTCCGCTTCCTCGCCATTGAGCACGCCGCCGCGCGCCGGGCCCTTGCGGCCTTCGGCAATGGCGAGGATCACCCCGTGCAGCGTGCGGATGTCCTGCTGCGTCGCCTGCATGCGCAGAAAAATGTTGCGCAGATTGACGGCCATGGTCTCGCGCTTTTCGGGCGGGCGGAAGAACTCGACCTTCTCGAGCTCGCGTTCGAGATCGGCAAAGAACGCCAGCAGCTGCTGCTTGGCCGCGGCCGGCGATTTTTGCGGCATGTGAAACGGCAGCGCGCCCGCGGTCTTCCGCTTGAACCATTCGTAGCCGACGACGAGCACGGCCTGGGCGAGATTGAGCGAGGCGAACGCCGGATTGACCGGCAAGGTGAGGATGCGATCGGCGAGCCCGACCTCCTCGTTCTCGAGCCCGTTGCGCTCGCGGCCGAACACCACCGCGACCGTTTCACCCGCCGCGATCCGCGGCGCCATCTCGCGTGCCGCCTGCTCGGGGCTGATGACCGGCTTTGCCTGGTGGTGCTCGCGCGCGGTCGCGGCGAGCACCAGCGTGCAGTCGGAGATCGCGCCTGCGAGCGTGTCGAACCGCGCGGCGGCCTCGAGCACGCGGTCGGCGCCCGAGGCCGCCGCCCGCGCGCGCGGGCTCAAATGATCCTCGCGGGGATTGACGAGGCGCAGCCGCTCCAGGCCGAAATTCGCCATGGCGCGCGCCGTGGTCCCGACGTTCTCGGCGAGCTGCGGCTCGACCAGGATCACGACCGGACCGCCGGCCTCGGTCCAGTCCTTGGTCTTGTCGGTCCCGGCTCCGGGCATGGCGGCTCCAGCGTCGAAGTTTTCGGCCCGATGTAACGTTTCCGGCGGCCCCTGCCCACCCCGTTTCGCGGCGGTGAGGCCCGCTTGCAGGACCGCTTCGGCCGGGTCATAAGAACGCCGCCTCGCCGCCCCGCCGCCCGCCGCCCCGTTCGCGCCGCCCGCGCCGTCGACGCTTGGTCCGGCGCCATGCTTGAAGGTCCTGCGCTCCATGCCGAAGATCAAGGTTGCCAATCCGCTCGTCGAGCTCGACGGCGACGAGATGACCCGGATCATCTGGAAGTCGATCAAGGAAAAGCTGATCCTTCCCTATCTCGATATCGAGCTCGTCTATTTCGATCTCGGCATCGAGCACCGCGACGCGACCGACGATCAGGTGACGATCGACGCCGCCGAGGCGATCAAGCGGGTGGGCGTCGGCGTCAAATGCGCCACCATCACCCCGGACGAGGCGCGGGTGCACGAGTTCAAGCTCAAGAAGATGTGGCGTTCGCCGAACGGCACCATCCGCAACATCATCGGCGGCGTGATTTTCCGCGAGCCGATCATCTGCCGCAACGTGCCCCGCCTGGTCCCGGGTTGGACCCAGCCGATCGTGATCGGCCGCCATGCCTACGGCGACCAGTACCGCGCCACCGATTTCCGCGTTCCCGGCAAGGGCAGGCTCACGCTCACGTTCGTCGGCGAGGACGGCAACAAAATCGAGCGCGAAGTGTTCGCCTTCCCGGGCGGCGGCGTCGCGCTCGCCATGTACAACCTCGACGATTCGATCCGGGATTTCGCGCGCGCCTCGCTCAATTACGGGCTCGCCCGCAACTACCCGGTCTATCTGTCGACCAAGAACACCATCCTCAAAGCCTACGACGGGCGTTTCAAGGACCTGTTCCAGGAAGTGTTCGACAAGGAGTTCAAGGCCGAGTTCGACCAGCGCAAGCTCGTGTACGAGCACCGGCTGATCGACGACATGGTCGCCGCCGCGCTCAAATGGTCGGGCGGATACGTGTGGGCCTGCAAGAACTACGATGGCGACGTGCAGTCGGACACGGTCGCGCAGGGCTTCGGCTCGCTCGGCCTGATGACCTCGGTGCTGATGACGCCGGACGGCAAGACCGTGGAGGCCGAGGCCGCGCACGGCACCGTCACGCGCCACTATCGCGAGCATCAGAAAGGCAACGAGACTTCGACCAATTCCATCGCCTCGATCTTCGCCTGGACCCGCGGGCTCGCCCACCGCGCCAAACTCGACGGCAATGCGGGGCTCGGCGCCTTCGCGGCCAAGCTGGAGAAAGTGTGCGTCGATACCGTGGAGGCGGGCTTCATGACCAAGGACCTGGCGCTGCTGGTGGGCGCCGACCAGAAGTGGCTGTCCACCGAAGGCTTCCTCGACAAGGTCGCCGCGAACCTCCAGCATGCGATGCGGTAACTTGCCCCTCGCGCTGCCCGGCGCCCGATCACGGAACCGACTCAATCGGCCCGCACAAGATCCGGTGGATTCGGCGGCCAACGAGAGGATGCCGAACGGCCCCGTCGGTGCAATATTGGCGGCGCTGGGGCGATTCGAGGCGATTGGGTAAGGAGGCGGCTTTGGCGGCAAAGACCCGTCCGTCGGCGCTGATGATCGCTCCGACCGCGGTTCTGCTGATCGCGTCCGCGTTCCTGATTTTCGTGTCCTCGCATCGGTTGCGCAGCAGCCGCGATCTCGTCGTCCACACCCACGAGGTGATCAGCACGGCCCGGCTGCTGTTCTCCGGCATCCAGGACGCCGAGACCGGCGAGCGCGGCTACGTCATCAGCCAGCAGCCCGAATATCTCCAGCCCTATCGCGAAGCGAGGGCGCGCATTCCGCAGCTTGTGGAGAAATTGCGGGAGCTCACGCGCGAAAATCCGGCACAGCAGAAGCGCCTGGCCGAGCTTTCCCGGCGGATCGACAACAAGCTTGCGGCGCTCGCGAGCACGATCGAGGCGCTGGACCAATCCGGCTTCGAGGCGGCGCGTTCCGAGCTCATGACCGCGGCGGGCCGGGAATCCATGCTGGCGATCCGGCGCACCACCGACGGGCTGATCGCGGACGAGCAGGAGCTGCTCGCCTTGCGCACCGCCGCAGCCGACGAGACGGAATGGCGAACCCTGATGGTGGCGATGGCGACCATGCTGGCGGCGCTGTTTGCGCTGGCGATCGCGCAATTGCTGCTGGTTCGCCGCAACAGCCAGCTGCGTCGGGCGCAGGCCGACGCCGCTCTCAAAGCCAGATTGCTGCAGGCGACGCTCGACCATACCCGCGAGGGCATTGCCGCCTGGGATGCGGGCGGTCGGCTGCAGGCCTTCAACCAGCGCTTCTTCGAGCAGCTCGAGCTGCCGCCGCAGCTGGCCGCCCAGGGAACGCGGCTCGATGCGGTGCTCGCGCGCGACGCCGAGCGCTCCTCCGGCATGCTGCAATCGGCCCGCGCGCGGGCCGGCCAGGAGCAGGCCGGCGACGACGTGATGTTTCACGGTAGAATCGGGTCCCGCACGATCGAGATCGGCGCGCATCCGACCGACGACGGCGGATTCCTGTTTTCGAGCATCGACGTGACGCGCCGCGTGCAGGCTGAGGAAGTCGCCGCGCAGGCCCAGCGGATGGAGGCGATCGGGCATCTCACCGGCGGCATCGCCCATGATTTCAACAATCTCCTGCAAATCATCCGCAGCAACCTCGATCTGCTGGCCCCCCACGTCGCCGGGGATGCCAAGGCCGCCGATCGCGTGGTCAAGGCGATTGCCGGAACCGAGCGCGCCGCCAAGCTCACCCGCCAGCTCCTGGCGTTTGCGCGCCGCCAGCCGCTCGAGCCGCGCGTGGTCAATCTCGGCCGGATGATGACCGACATGGCGGACCTGCTTCGCCGCACGCTCGGCGAGCGCATCGAGGTCGCGACCGTCATCGCCGACGGGCTGTGGAACACGCTGGCCGACCCGGCGCAGATCGAGAACGCGGTGCTCAACCTCGCCATCAACGCCCGCGACGCGATGCCCGACGGGGGCAAGCTGACGATCGAATTGGCCAATGCCATGCTCGACGCGGCCTATGCGGGGCAGCAAGCCGAGGTCGCGCCCGGCCCCTACGTCATGCTTGCGGTGACCGATACCGGGACCGGCATGACGCCCGAGGTGAAGGCGCGCGCCTTCGAGCCGTTCTTCACCACCAAGCCCGAGGGCCAGGGCACCGGACTGGGCTTGCCGCAGGTCTACGGCTTCGTACGGCAGAGCGGCGGCCACATCCGCATCTACAGCGAGCTCGGCCACGGCACCTCGGTGAAGGTCTACCTGCCGCGCGCCGCGCATGCGCCGGAATGGGTGGGCGCGGAGCCGTTGCAGCCGGTCGAAGGCGGCACCGAGACGATCCTCGTCGTCGAGGACGATACCGCGGTTCGCGCCGGTGCGGTCGAGGTGCTCGGCAGCCTCGGCTACCGCGTGCTGCAGGCGGCAAACGCCGATCAAGCGCTCGAGATTCTCCGAAGCTCCGCCGCGGTCGATCTGCTGTTCAGCGACGTGGTGATGCCCGGCTCGATCAAGGCGGACGAACTCGGGCGGCGCGCCCGAAAAATTTTTCCGCGCATCGTCGTGCTGTTCACGTCCGGCTATACCGAGACCGCGGCGGTCAAGAATCGCGAGCTCGATCCGGACGCGCAGCTCTTGAGCAAGCCTTATCGCCGCGACGATCTCGCCCGCAGAATCCGAGCCGCCCTCGACGAGGCCAACGGGCAAACGCGCGTCGATGGCGCCGAATTCGCCCCCCTTCCTCCGGACGGGAAAGATCGGCCGGATCTGATCGAGGTCAAGCCGGCTGGAACTGAAGCTGCATCATCCCGCCCCAGCCGCTCGCGAGGGGGCCGTCGCCCACCTTCCCCCTCGGCCGCGAGCTGATCGCTATCATCCCGCGCCGAGCATGGCGGCGACGGCGTCGAGCGCGGCTTGCGCCTTGGAGCCGTCGGGGCCGCCGGCCTGGGCCATGTCGGGCCTGCCGCCGCCGCCCTTGCCGCCGAGCGCTTCCGCGCCTTTGCGCACCAGATCGATGGCGTTGTAGCGCTCGGTTAGATCCTTGGTGACGCCCACGACGATTCCCGCCTTGCCCTCGCCGGTGACCCCGACGATGGCGACCACGCCCGAGCCGATCTGTTTCTTGCCTTCATCGACCAGGCCCTTGAGGTCCTTGATGTCGACGCCGTCGATGGCGCGCGCGAGAAGCTTCACGTCGCCCACCGTGCGAATGCCGTCGCCGGATGTTGCCCCGCCACCCATCGCGAGCTTCTTCCGGGTCTCGGCGAGATCGCGCTCGAGGCGTTTACGTTCATCGAGCATCTGCGCCAGGCGCGCGTCGACCTCGCCGACCGGCACCTTGAGCAGCTGGGCGAGGTTCTCGAGCCTGCGGCTCTCATCGGTCAGACGCCGCCGCGCGGCGTTCCCGGTCATCGCCTCGATGCGGCGCACGCCGGCCGCCACCGCCCCCTGCGAGACGATGCTCACCAGGCCGATGTCGCCGGTGCGTTTCACGTGCGTGCCGCCGCACAGCTCGACCGACCAGCCGAGCGCGTTGCCGGCCTCGCCCATGGCGACGACCCGGACCTCCTCGCCGTATTTTTCGCCGAACAGCGCCCGCGCGCCGCTGGCGATGGCCTCGTCGACCGCCATGAGTCGGGTGGTGACCTTGCTGTTCTCCAGCACCCTTTCGTTGGCGATATCCTCGATCCGCTCGATCTCCTGCTCGCTCACCGGCTTGGGATGCGAAAAGTCGAAGCGCAGCCGGTCGGGCGCGACCAGCGAGCCTTTTTGGGCCACGTGATCGCCGAGCACCTGGCGCAGGGCCTCGTGCAGGAGATGCGTCGCCGAATGATTGGCGCGGACGAGGCTGCGCCGGCGATGATCCACTTCGAGCGCGAGCGGCGCGCCGTTTCGCAGCACGCCCTCCCCGACCGTGCCGGAATGCACCAGGAGATCGCCGGCGCGCTTTTGGGTGTCGGCTACGCGCAAGCGCACCCCCTCGCCGCTCATCGACCCGGTGTCGCCGACCTGACCGCCGGATTCGCCGTAGAACGGGGTCTGGTTGAGGATGATTGCGCCGCTTTCCCCGGCTTTCAGGCTTTCGACCTCGCGGCCGTCGCGCACGATCGCCGCGACGACGCCTTCGGCGCTTTCGGTGTCGTAGCCCAGAAATTCGGTCGCGCCGACTTTTTCGCGCAATGCGAACCACAATGCGTCGGTCGCCGCCTCGCCGGAGCCGGCCCAGGAGGCGCGCGCCTTGGCGCGCTGCCGCTCCATGGCACTGTTGAAACTGTCGAGCTCGACGCCGATGCCGCGCGGGCGCAGCGCGTCCTGGGTGAGATCGAGCGGAAAGCCGTAGGTGTCGTAGAGCGTGAACGCGACCTCGCCGCTGAGCCGATCGCCGCGGGACAGCGCGCGGCTCGCCTCGTCGAGAATCGCAAGCCCGCGTTCGAGCGTCTTGCGGAAGCGGCTCTCCTCGAGCTTCAGCGTCTCGGCGATCAGCGCCTCGGCGCGGTCGAGCTCGGGATAAGCCTGGCCCATCTCCCGCACCAGGGTGGGCACGAGCCTCCACGTCAGCGGCTCCCTCGCCCCGAGCAGCTCGGCGTGGCGCATGGCGCGGCGCATGATGCGGCGGACCACGTAGCCGCGGCCTTCGTTCGAGGGCAGCACGCCGTCGGCGATGAGAAACGCGGAAGCCCGCAGATGGTCGGCGATGACCCGGTGCGAGACTTTTTGCGCGCCGTCGGGATCGACGCCGGTCAGATGCGCGACCGCCTGGATCAGCGAGCGGAACAGATCCGTCGCGTAATTGTCGTGGGTGCCTTGGAGTACCGCGGCGACGCGCTCGAGGCCCATGCCGGTATCGATCGAGGGTTTCGGCAGATCGATGCGCTTGCCGCCGGCAAGCTGATCGTACTGCATGAACACCAGGTTCCAGATCTCGATGAAGCGGTCGCCCTCCTCGTCGGGCGAGCCCGGCGGGCCGCCGGGAATCTGCTCGCCGTGATCGTAGAAGATTTCCGAGCATGGGCCGCACGGACCGGTGTCGCCCATGGCCCAGAAATTGTCCGAGGTCGCGATCCGCAGGATCTTCGCTTCCGGCAGGCCCGAGATTTTCCGCCACAGGTCGAAGGCCTGATCGTCCTCGGAAAACACCGTGACCAGGAGGCGCTGCGGCGAGAGGCCGAACTCCCGGGTGATCAGGTCCCAGGCGAGCTCGATCGCGCGATCCTTGAAATAATCGCCGAACGAGAAATTGCCGAGCATCTCGAAAAACGTGTGGTGGCGCGCCGTATAGCCGACGTTGTCGAGGTCGTTGTGCTTGCCGCCGGCGCGCACGCATTTCTGCGCGGTGACCGCCCGCACATAGGGCCGCTTCTCGACCCCGGTGAACACGTTCTTGAACTGCACCATGCCGGCATTGGTGAACATCAGGGTCGGATCGTTGCGCGGCACGAGCGGGGAGGACGGCACGACCTGATGGCCGTGCCGCACGAAATAATCGAGAAAGCTCGACCGGATCTCGTTGACGCCGCTCATGCGTTCCTTGGGTCCGCCCGCGGCCGCCTCGCGTGCTCCGGCCGAGGAGCGGATTCTCTGCCGGTCCGGACGCAATGCCGGGCCGCGCGCAGTTCGCGGGTTTTACCGATGGGCTTTTGGCGTGTCCAGGAACGCGGCAACCGCGGCGCCGCGGCGGCTGGAATCCGTCGGGCGCTGCCGAGTGCGGCTGGCAAGGCGATCGTAGATGCCTGTCAGCTCGCTCCGATCACCTCTCCCGCTTGCGGGAGGTCGCATCGCGCTCTGCGCGATGCGGGAGGGGCAGAGATGCGGGCCGCGATAACGAGCTTCCCCCTCCCCATCCCTCCCCCCGCAGGCGGGGAAGGCAGGCGTTCGCGGCGAGGTAGACGTCAGCCCTCCGCCGCCTCCTCGGCGCCCCCGTCGGCGCCGGCGAGAATCCGCTCGGCGATCAGGCCGGCGTTCTGCCGGATCGACGCCTCGATCTTTGCGGTGACGTCGGGATTGGCCTTGAGGAACCCCTTGGCGTTCTCGCGGCCCTGGCCGATGCGCTGGCTGTCGTAGGAGAACCAGGCGCCGGATTTCTCCACCACGCCGGCCTTGACCCCGAGATCGAGGATCTCGCCGGATTTGGAGATGCCCTCGCCGTACATGATGTCGAACTCGACCTGCTTGAACGGCGGCGCGAGCTTGTTCTTCACGACCTTGACGCGAGTCTGGTTTCCGACCACCTCCTCGCGTTCCTTGATGACGCCGATGCGGCGGATGTCGAGGCGCACGGAGGCGTAGAATTTCAGCGCATTGCCGCCACTCGTCGTCTCCGGGCTGCCGTACATCACCCCGATCTTCATCCGGATCTGGTTGATGAAGACGACCATGGTGTTAGAGCGCGAGATCGAGGCGGTGAGCTTGCGCAGCGCCTGGCTCATCAGGCGGGCCTGCATGCCGGGCTGGACGTCGCCCATTTCGCCCTCGAGCTCGGCGCGCGGCACCAGCGCCGCGACCGAATCGATGACGAGCACGTCGATCGCGCCCGAGCGCACCAGCGTGTCGGCGATCTCGAGCGCCTGCTCGCCGGCGTCGGGCTGCGAGATCAGGAGGTCGTCGACCACGACGCCGAGCTTGCGCGCATAGACCGGGTCGAGCGCGTGCTCGGCATCGATGAAGGCGCAGATGCCGCCCCTCTTCTGCGCTTCGGCGACGGTATGGAGCGCGAGCGTGGTCTTGCCCGAGGATTCCGGGCCGAAGATCTCGACCACGCGGCCGCGCGGCAGGCCGCCGACCCCGAGCGCGATGTCGAGCCCGAGCGAGCCCGACGAGATGGTTTCGACGTCCATCGAGCGGTCGTTCTTGCCGAGCCGCATGATCGAGCCCTTGCCGAAATTGCGCTCGATCTGCGAGAGCGCGGCATCGAGGGCCTTCGTTTTGTCCATGGACGATCCTTCGACGAGACGCAGCGCAGCAGCGTGAGACATGGTTGCGAATCCTTATGACCGGGTTTCCAAGCGCCAGCAACGATTGGGAACGGCCGTCCCCCTCCGTATTCTGATCGCAGGAGTGTACACGCTTTGTTCTCGGTTCGCAATATGTTCTTTTCGCGGGCGGGGGTACTGGCCTAATTCCGGGCCAAGTGTCCTAATTAACCAGTGACAGTGTCCTAATTTAAGCATTGTCGGCAATCCGACAGACTCTCGGTCCCGAAACTCGTACCATGGTCCCATCCCCGACCCCGACTTTGCCCAGGAGTCGGCGACTGAGAGACCAGTTGCGCTCCCGCCTGTAGGGCATGGGAGCGCGTCATGGATCGCATCGAGTTCTTCCGCCGACAAGCCGACCGGTTTTCAAAACTCGCCCACGATTGCACGGATCAGGCGATCAGGGCCAAGCTATCCGCCATTGCGACCGAGTACCGGGAAATGCTCAACCGCAGGGCGTCGCCCGATGCCGAGGATCGTCCGGTCGAGTGCTAGGCCGGGTGCTGTCCTAATTCCATCCACAGTGTCCTAATTTAATTTTAGAACTGTCCTAATTCGGATTCGACTCCGCCTCGCCAGAGGCGCAGACTAGTCGGATCATCGGCAGATAGCCGCTGGCGCCGGTGACTGAGAGACCGGTCGCGCTCCCGCCTAGGGGTGCGCGACGATGCTACAGCAACCGAGTCGAGCTGTCCGACATTGCCAAATCCGCGCCGCCGAATGTGAGCGGCTAGCAGAGTTGGCCACAGATTCCGAGAGCCGAGACAGCTATTCCCGCATGGCCGAGAGCTGGCGCAAGCTTGCCGAGAGCCGCGAATTTGTGGCGAGGTTGGAATCCTTCCTTGGCTACGTCAAAGACTAGGCCGCCTCAGTTGGCGGCCTAGTTCGCAGGCCCTTCCCGTCGTCCAATCGCTCGCTCTGATCGTAAATAGGACAGCACCGACCCCCGGGTACTGCCGAGGCAGGTGTCCTAATTTTGATTTTCTCAGTGTCCTAATTTGCTTGGGAGAAGGCAGCCCCGGCCGGCAAAGGCTTGGGGCTGCCCCGAGACGGCTGGAAGATCTGGAAGATGGTGAGTCGAACAGCCGGCCCTCCCACCATGTTCAGGGGCTAACCGGATCGTGGTGGTGGCAGCTAAATACCATGAGCAAGGTCAGTTCCGTGTGACGTTGCTCACCAACGCGTCGCGAAGGTGTGAATTTCTAGTTCGCGCGCCGTAGCTAGAATCGTCGCAGGACAGACTGGGGCAACTGGGGCAACGGTAGGGTAGCTCAGGCGGCAGAGCGCGTGTTTGAAAAGCACGAGACGGTGGTTCGACTCCATTCCCCTACCGCCAGGGACCACCTCAGTTGGCGGCCTCGTGCTCCGGGTACGGTGCTGGCCTCTTTTAACCCGGGATCGACGAGGATTTCCTTGTCGAGCTGCAATTTCCGGATAAGCAACCGGCCTTCCCCGCTATCCGCGGAATTTGCCAATTCAAGGTAGTGCTCATTTCCGAGGTCCCAAGTAGGAAGATACCACAGCCGGGGTACTGACCTCCTTCAACCCCGTAAGCGGGCCGCGTTTGAATTTCACAGGGACTGCTTTTGCCGCCGCATTTAAAAACATGGAATGCAACGTTGATTTGGCGCAAGGCGGTTCATTCCGAATTGCTGTACTCTGACACAATGCAGTCCGGCCCTCCCGATGGCGCCGATTATGACGCGGAGTACTACGCGCGTAAGGCCAAGGAATGCCGCGAGAAAGCTTCAGCGGCGACCGACCCCAAGGCGAAGGACGCTTTCGAGGCCATTGCGCAGGAATACGAGCGCAGGCGAGCCGAGAGGGCCAGATCCAAATGAAGCGGCCGCCTCGATTGGCGGCTTCGTTCACGCAAGCAGCTTTCAGGATTTCCTCGTATTTTGTGGACCTGCTTCAGCCGAGCAATTTTTATTCGCGTCCACGATCGCAATCGAGCTTCAGCCGGTTGCCTTGGAGAAGACGCTAAAATCGTGTCCTAATTCCATGCCGAGTGGCCCGATTTGCCGAGGGCAGCGTCCTGGCCTACGGTGCCACAGCAAATCCGGGAGGATGGCCATGAATGCATTCGATCCGCTACCTCGATTCCTCGTGCTCGCTGTCGCTGCAACCCTGGTACTCGCACCGGTGACCGCCATGGCGGGCGCCCCCCTCAAGGGTGTCGATGTCAAGCTGGGAAAGAACCCCGGCGGGAAACCGGCGGCGCGTTCTTCCGTCAAGTCCAGCAAATCCAACACCAGCGATCGCAAATCGGGTTCGGTCATCCTCAACAAGAAGCAACAAGACCAGGGCGGTGCCGCCGGCATCGCCGTCAGCGACCCGGGCGCCTCCGGCCCCAAGAAGGGCAGCAAATAATTCGAAAGAAAGGCCGCCTCGGATTGGCGGCCTCGTCTGGGTCCGCGAGCGGCCGCCGGCGCTCTGTCCTTCTCACCGCGGCGTCGGTCGGCCCAATTCCCCGGTGGGCCAATTTCGAGTCCTGCAGTGTCCTGATTTATTTCTTTTCTGCGGGAGGAGCGGTCTTCACGCTTTGCCAAGGATCGCTCATGGGCTTCGGACTTGTCGCCCATGACGACGCTTTTCTCGTCTTCTCATATTGCTCGTCGATCTGCTTGGCATCGCGCCGCTGCTGCGCCTTCGGGTCTTCACTCTGCGAATGAGCAGCGGAGACCATCAACAGGCTGACGATCATCGCCGGCACCGCGATTTTCCTCATGACTATTCTCCCTCGTGGGCCCGTCTCGATTGGCGGCCTCGTCCTGGTCGGCGAGCGACCGCCGGCGTTGCGTGATCACTAGCAGCGCCGGCACGCGCATCCCCAGCGGCGGCACACCCAGGTATAGCCTGGACGGCAGTGGCCTCCCCATCCCCGGCAGGCCGACGGCTCGATGGGCGTGAAGTTTCGGGTCGACCGTGCCGCCCGGCCGCCCCGCCTCGTGCGCCACGATGCTATTTTGGAGCACGGCGACTTTCAATATGGACCTTTTCGGAGCTTGATCGGGCCTCGGCGGGCGGAGGCGGGACCGGCGCCCGGCCTTGCCCGCGCGGGCGAGCCTGTGCAAGTTGCCGCAACGGGTTTGCCGGGACGAGTCTTCGGTGCCAGAATTGCCGTCGCCGCGAAGGTACCGAGGCCGGGTTTGCGGACGTGAGGTTCTGCGGGCGTTCGCGGGACGTGAGGGGGACTTGGGCATGAGAACCGTTCTGGCGGCAGCGATCATCGTGTTGCTGACGGGTTCGGCGTATTGCCAATCGATTAGCACCTCGGGCGGCCGCCCCGCGCTCGGCTTTCCGCTCGGCGACAAGCCGAGCGCCCCGCCCGATCCGCAGAGCGCGGAGCACGAGAAGGCTTACAAGTCGGCAATCGAGAAGATCCCTCCGAAGCCAAAGACCGACGACCCCTGGCAGGGCGTTCGCTCGACCCAGCAAAATCAGAAGACCGGCCGCTAGCCGAGGGCGCGGCGCGGGCGGGCGCCGCCCTCGGGTTCGCTCGAGCGATCTTCCAACCGCTGGTGCGGGCCGCGACCCACAGTTCCGCCGCCCGATTCGCTCCAGCCAACCGTGCTAACCCGTTGAAATACCGCCGAATAGGCTCGCGCCGGGGGAACGTTCCGCCTGCCGATGGCGTTGACCCGCCGGACATAGAGGAGATCAGCCATGCCCCTGATACCGATCATCCTGTGGGCGGCCATTCCCGTCGTGCTCCTGGGGGGCGATGATCGTGCACGTGATGCACTAGGCCCCGGCATGCACTAGGGCCACGCGGTTTCGCAGCGTTTTCGCGGTAATTCAGGACCAACACGCATTCTTGGCGATTGAGCCGCCCCCCGCGGGGCGGCTCATTTCGCATTGGGGCGGCGCGCCGATGCCCATGAGGTCGATTCGCAACGCCCTGGTCTTCTTCTCCAGTTGGGCCGGAACCCAATTTATGAACGGATGTTAACGATTCAAATCCTGTATTCGGAGAACCCGATGCCGATAGTTGCGGCACCAAATTACCACCGCATGGCGCTGGAGTGCCTGGAGCTCGCAGAAGCCGCGCGGGATCCGACGACCCAGGACACGCTGATCCACATGGCCGAGCTGTGGGCCAGGCTCGCGGATCGCGCGGACGAGAACCTCGCTGTCACCGGGCCGGGCCGCCGACGCGACACGGACGCGGCCTGAGCGCTGCTTCGTTCGAGATCGCGTGGTTCTTTCCGGCAGCGGTCCCGGACCGGTCGCGTCGGCGCAACAGCCCTCATGTTATCGGCGCAACAGCCCTCATGTTAGCTGTTCGGCAACTTTTGCGAGCCTAGCTTGAACATGCGACGATAGGGCCACCCCACCGGCGGATGCTCGATGGCGTTCTCGGCTGCCGACTTGACGATCCTGCGGATCCGGTGTCCGGGCTGCGGTCAGCACACCGAGAAGCTCGTCACCGTGCTGGTGAGAAAAAGCAACATCCCGTGCAACGTGTGCGGCTCGCCGATCGATCTCGACACGCCGGTGAACCGCCTGCTGATCAAGGAGACGGCCCAGAATTGTACCCGCATCGGCGCCGCGCTCATGGCCCAGATCGGCGGGCCTTGAGTGCCTTGGGGGTCGAAGCCCGCCCCCCACTACGCCCCTGCCCCCTTCCCGTCTCAGACCAGCCGCCAGGACCACAATTTTCTGTGCGCAGCAGGAACCAATCCCGGGGACCGGCGTCGCGGGCAGACCTGATGGCCCGTTTCCCCTTCCCCAAAGGTCAACCCGCCTTCAGGCCCAGACCCCGGTCTCTCGCGAGGCCGGGGTTTTGATTGAGCGCGGTCGAGGCCGGCAACCGCGATCGGCCCTCAGGCCGCGCGCCGATCGTCAGGCGACCCCGCGAGCGAGGCGGCGTCTCTCGTCTGCTCGGCGTGAGCGGCGAGGGCGACCCAGCCTCGCGCCAATTCGAACATGGCCAGCCGCTTCCCCGGGTCGGCAATGCCCTCGGCGATCAAATAGCATTCCAACGCTCGCTGTCGGTAATGTTCCGCGGCGCGCATGGCCCGCTCCGGATTTCAAATTCTTGGATTCCTCGCATGCGGCGGACAAAGGCGGTCGCGCTCGTCCTGCAGAAGCGGCGTTCAATGCAAATTGGACGCGCAGCCGTTTTCGGCCTCCGCCTTCTCGGCGAGATTCGTCCACAGTTCGGCCATTTCCAGCAGAATAGCCTTCTGGTGCGGCAGCGCATTGCGCGCCATGCGCCTGCATTCTTCAGCAAATTTTCGATACGTTTCCGATTCGCCCATTATGCGCAGCTTCGCCTCGCAATCGATGTTTGCAAACTCGTTTACGCCGACACAATACCAGGGCACCAATAGGAACAAACCACGGGGCGGCCGGGTTCCTCGACTGCAATGGGTTGCCGGGGCGGGCCGATGTCGGAAGACGAGTATCGTCAGTACGCGGTCGAATGTCTGCTTCTAGCCAGAGAGATGCGGGATTCGGCGCATAAAGCCGTTTTGCTCGCCATGGCCGATGCGTGGGCAGCGCTCGCCGATCAAGCTGCCGCGGCGAACGCGCAGATCGCGTTGGGAACGAAGACCGCGCCCGAGGGCGAAGAGCCCGTTTGAGGCGGATCCGAAGGCTCGCCAAACAGCGCGGGTTTCGCTGTCATTCAGCCGTGCGGCTCGACATTCGCGAGTGGCCTAATTGCAACACTCGGGAAATTTCTGTCGATGCCCAGATTCGGGCTAGAAAAAGCCCTTATACGGCAGCGAGAATCATGTTGCAGTGTAGGGAGACGGTCCCGGTCGTTGCGAACGGGGGGATCGGGGACACGACCGGGACCGTGCCTTTCGCGAGAAAGGCCCTGCACTTTACCCCACTTCTCGCGGTTGCGGGATTAAAATTTTGTTAACTAGGCCCCGATCCGGGGCTTTTTTGCATTCCGGCCCCGGCTGGCCCGCGCGACGCTCCCCACTCGGCCGCCCCGGGGCCTTTGGATGCTGGCCGCAAGGCGGACGGTCGCGGCTCGGAGCATCAATTCTCCTTCCGGGGCAATCGCTTCCCTTGGGCAGCTTCGTCGGCGAGCCGTCGCCAAGTCTCGGCCATCCTGAGCAGCGTTGCCTTATGCTGCGACTTCGCGCTCTGCGCCAGACGGATGCATTCTTCGGCGTTCTTGCGGTAGCGGTCCTTGTCGTCCATCGGCCACCCCCGTGTTCGCGCGGGAGGTCCAGGCGCCGTGGTAAACAAAAGATTCTTTTCCGGCTATTTAGGTTCCATTCCAAATCGGTATGGCCGGCGCTCAGCACAAGCTTGGTCGCGCATGGCCGTGCGCAAAGCCGTTCCCGCCGTCGCGACGCAAGCACCTCGCCCGGTCAACCGAGGTTGAGTTCCTGGAAAAAATCGTTGCCCTTGTCGTCGATCACGATGAACGCCGGAAAATTCTCGACCTCGATCCGCCAGATCGCCTCCATGCCGAGCTCGGGGTATTGCAGCACTTCGACCTTGCGGATGCAGTTCTCGGCGAGGTTGGCGGCCGAACCGCCGATCGAGCCGAGATAGAAGCCGCCGTGTTTCTTGCACGCCTCGCGCACCGCCGGCGAGCGATTGCCCTTGGCCAGCATCACCATCGAGCCGCCGGCGGCCTGGAATTGGTCGACGTAGGAATCCATGCGCCCCGCCGTGGTCGGGCCGAAGGCGCCCGACGCATAGCCCTGCGGCGTCTTCGCCGGGCCGGCGTAATAGATCGGATGATCCTTGAAATAATCCGGCAAGGCTTCGCCGCGCTCGATCCGCTCGCGCAGCTTGGCGTGGGCGAGATCGCGCGCGACGATCATCGGCCCGGTGAGCTTCAGCCGGGTGCGGATCGGATGGCGGGACAGGCTTTCGAGGATTTTTGGCATCGGCCGCGTCAGGTCGATGTCGACGGCTGCCCCGCCGAGCCGCCGCTCGTCGATGTCGGGCAGGTACTGCGCCGGATTGGGCTCGAGCGCCTCGAGAAACACGCCCTCGCGCGTGATCTTTCCCAGCGCCTGGCGGTCGGCCGAGCACGAGACGCCGAGCCCGATCGGCAGCGAGGCGCCGTGGCGCGGCAGCCGGATCACGCGCACGTCGTGACAAAAATATTTGCCGCCGAACTGCGCGCCCACCCCGAGCGATTGCGTGAGCTTGTGGATGTCGCGCTCCATCTGCAGGTCGCGGAAGGCGTGGCCGGCCTCGGAGCCCTGGGCGGGCAGATCGTCGAGATAGCGGCAGGAGGCGAGCTTGACGGTTTTCAGCGTGAGCTCCGCCGAGGTGCCGCCGATCACGATGGCGAGATGGTAGGGCGGGCACGCTGCGGTGCCGAGCGTGAGGATTTTTTCCTTGAGGAACGCCATCAGCCGTTCCGGGGTCAGCACGGAGGGCGTCGCCTGGAACAGGAACGTCTTGTTGGCGGAGCCGCCGCCTTTGGCGATGAACAACAGCTTGTAGGTATCCTCGCCTTCGGCGTGGATCTCGACCTGCGCCGGCATGTTGGAGCGCGTGTTCCTCTCCTCGAACATGGAGAGCGGCGCGAGCTGCGAATAGCGCAGGTTCTTTTTCAGATACGCCTCGCGCGCGCCCGCGGCGAGCGCCGCCTCGTCGTCGCCTTCCACGAACACCGCGCGTCCCTTTTTGGCAAAGATGATCGCGGTGCCGGTGTCCTGGCACATCGGCGCACGCCGCCGGCCGCGATATTGGCGTTCTTGAGCAGATCATAGGCGACGAATCGATCGTTCTCGGTCGCCTCGGGATCCTCGAGGATCGCGCGCAGCTGACGCAGATGGCTCGGACGCAGCAGATGGTTGATGTCGACGAACGCGGCTTCGGAAAGCTGCCGCAGCGCGTCCGCCGCGACCACGACGATCTCCCGGCCCAATGCACGCTCGACCCGCACGCCGTCGCACTCGAGCTTGCGGTAGGTGGCCCTGTCCTCGCCGAGCGGGAACAACGGCGTGTGGCGATAGGCTGGCGTCAACTCGATGTTCATGGCTTTCGTCCGGTCCGGATGCGCGGCGAGGCGCGGGGCCGCGGGCGAGTTCTAGGCGCTTTCGCCTGGCCCGTCACCTCGGCCGTCGGCCGCGATGATGCGCCGACGGTGGTGCGTGGGTGTCGGGCTGCCGCTCCCTCCGCGGGGCTTGTTGCGGCGCTTCGATTCTGTCAATACTGCTGGTTGTGGAAATGCCGTGGCCGCTATTTCCCATTCCTATTCCCCAGCCCGGAAGTGCGGTCCGACTCTGAGGACACGACATGAGCCTTACTTCGCTTGCCGACGAAGAAGTCATCAGAACCAGCAGCGATCTGAATCTGACGCGCCTGCGGGACGCCGTGAATCGGCATCTGCTGCCAGTCGCGACGCGACTAACGCTTGCCGCCAATGTTACGGATGCGCTTCGGGACAATTTGGTCCCGTTGGCGGCAGAGACTCCAACCCAACGCACTCCCGCTTCGCAGGCGCTCGATTCGCTGGCAAGGTATGTTCCAACCGAAGCAATAACCCTCTACATCGCAGCTTTGTCCGCCATATCGGCTATTCACGCAACGTTTCCCTTCATTGCGGAAAAAGTGCTGTACTGGTCTTTCGCCGCCCTGACGCCGGTTTTGTTCGTTCTGATCTACGCCGGCAAGCGGATAAACGATGGACAGCCTGCATTACCTGCTTCGGTGTCGGATTGGCCCTGGTGGAAAACGGTTGCCTCAGCGATTGCATTCCTGGTGTGGGCGCTGGCGGTTCCGGGAACACCGTATTTCAATGGCGAGAGCGGCAAGATTGTAGCCGCCTTCGGGGCGGTGCTCGTTTCAACATTCTTGACCCTGCTGGAACCCTTCTTCCAACGACGATGATCCCCAGCGCGTGCATGGGGCACGGACTCGCCGGTCACGGATCCAAACATACCGGGCGACGGCCTGTTGCCGGGGTTCGCGTGTCGTTTGGCGCGCAATTGCGCCGGCCCCGGCCCAGCGCGCGCTCGATCCGCACGCCGTTACGATCGAGCTTGCGGTACGTCGTGCGATCCTCGCCGAGCGCGAACAGCGGCGTGTGGCGATAGGCCGGAAGCACGGGTGCGTCCATCGCGGTTCATCCAATTCGAGGCAGCGCCGTTCTAATCGGTCTCCGCGACGCCGTCACCCCGGGGCAGGAATCTCCGCAATGCGCGCGGCCGGGCCGGCCGGCCTACCGGTCCAGGCTGCGCTCTGCTAACGTTCTTGCCCTCGGTCGGCTGGGCAACCTCATGCGGCGGCGGGATTTCATAACGTTTCTCGGCGGCGCGCCGGCAACGTCGCTGCTCGCCCGCGCCGACGAGGTGATCGAATGAGGCGGCGGGAGTTCATCGGGCTGCTCGCCAGCGGGGCTGTGCAGCTGGCAGCTGGCACAGTGTTGGGGCAAGAGGCTGGACGGAGCTATCGCCTCGCTGTCTTGGTCCAGGCCCAAAGGAACGCTCCTCATTGGGTCGCCTTCTTCGAGGAGCTGCGCAAAAACGGCTTCGTCGAAGGTGTCAACCTCTCGATTGTGGACGGGTTCAACGCCCCATTGGACCGTGCGGAGACGCTCGCAACGGCGCTCGTCGGTGCGCGGCCGGACGCCATCATGACCGCAGGAGCCCTGACCAAGGTGGTGCAGCGAGCGACGCAAACCATTCCGATCTTGACGGTTTCAGATGATCTATTGGCGGAACAGGCGGTCGCCTCACTTGCCCATCCCGGTGGCAACACCACCGGCATCAGCATTTTGGCCACCGAACTCGACGGCAAGCGCCAGGAAATTCTCCTGGAAGCGGTCCCCCTCGCTCGTCGCCTTGCACTCCTCGTAGACCCGGCCGTGACCGCACCGCACCAGCTCGATGCGCTGCAGGATATCGCGAAGGCCCGCGGGATCACGGTATCCGCCCACAAAGCCGCCAATTCGGTTGAGATCATGCCAGCGATCGACGCTGCCGTGGCTGCAGGAGCGCAAGCATTCAACGTGCTGGCCTCATCGCTCTTCAATAGGTATCGCCCGCAGATTATCGAGCGCATGGCGGCGATCCGGATCCCCGCCATCTATCAATGGCCGGAAATGGCCGAAGAAGGCGGTCTCATTGCGTATGGCCCACGCTTTGTCGGGCTTTATCCCCAGCATGCACTGCAGACGATCAAGGTCCTGAAAGGAACGAAACCCGCTGATATTCCCGTCGAGCAGCCCACCAAATTCGAGCTGGTGATCAACCTGCAGACCGCAACGGCGCTCGGCCTCACCATTCCGCCCGCGCTGCTCGGCCGGGCCGACGAGGTGATCGAATGAGGCGACGCGAGTTCATCGGATTGCTCGGTGGGGCGGCAGCATGGCCGCTCGCCGCACGCGCGCAGCAGCCGGCGATACCGGTGATCGGATTTCTCGGCACCAGGGCGTCCGGAGATGATCCCCAACTTTTGACCGCGTTCCGTCGTGGCTTGCAGGAAGCCGGCTATATCGAGGGCCAGAACGTAGCGATCGAATACCGCTTCGCGGAGAATCGATACGACCGGCTGCCGGCACTGGCCGCCGATCTCGTCGGACGTCCGGTGTCCCTGATTGTTGCCAATGGTCCTGCGGCGCAGGCAGCAAAGGCAGCAACCGCGACGATACCGATCGTCTTCACGGCAGGTTTCGATCCGGTCGGGGTGGGACTTGTCGCCAGCCTGAACCGACCGGGCGGCAACATCACGGGCGTGAGCATCTTGGACGTGGAGCTGGGGCCGAAGCGGCTGGAGCTGCTGCACGAGGTGGTCCCCAACGCGACCGTCGTTGCCGTGCTCGTCAACCCGACCGATCCCACTCGTGCCGAGATCATCGTGAAAGACCTGCGGACGGCGGCCCACACCCTCGGGCTGCAACTCCATGCCCTGAACGCCAGCACTGACCGCGACTTGGATACTGCCTTTGCGAACTTGGCCCGACTGCAGGCAGGCGGGCTCGTGATCGGCGGCGAGCCGTTCTTCAATAGCCGCACCGAACAGCTCGGCGCGCTGAGCATCCGCCACGCAGTGCCTGCGATCTACCAGTTTCGTACGTTCGCCGCCGCCGGCGGCCTGGCGAGCTACGGAGCCAATCTTACCGACGCGTACCGTCAGGCCGGCCTCTACAGCGGCCGGATTATCAAGGGCGAGAAGCCCGGCGACCTGCCGGTCGCGCAGTCTACGAAGGTCGAGCTGATCATCAATCTGAAGACCGCCAGGACGCTCGGCCTCACAGTCCCACTCGCGCTGCTCGGCCGCGCCGACGAGGTGATCGAATGAGGCGGCGGGAGTTCATCGCGCTTGCCGGTGCGGCGGTAGCGTGGCCGCGTGCTGCGCGCGCGCAGGAGCGCAAGCGCGTGTGGAGGATTGGCGTGATCATGATTTACGCCGAGATCGATCCAGAGGGACAGGCGCGATTTTCGGCGCTGCGGGAGCGGCTCCACAAACTGGGATGGACGGAGGGAAGCAACATCCAGATCGAAGTTCGTTGGGCCGCCGGCAAAACCGATCATATGCAAGCCTACGCGACCGAGCTTGTCGGCCTGCCAGCGGACGTCATCGTTGTTAATAGCACCCCCGTGCTCGCGGTACTGAAGCCGCTCACTCGCACGATTCCGATCGTATTCGCCCAGGTTGCCGACCCGATCGGCAGTGGCTTCGTCAGCAGTTATGCTCGACCAAGCGAAAATGTTACCGGCTTCACCGATTTTGATACTTCTATTGCTGGAAAATGGATGGAGGTCCTCAAGGAAGCAGCGCCTTTTGTTCATCGGGTGACCGTTCTTCAGGACCCGAAACAGATGAATCACGATGCATTCCTGCATGTGATCGAATCCACGGCTCCTTCGTTAAAGATGCAAGTATCCGCGGCCGGAGTGCACAATCGGGCTGAGATCGAGCAAGCGATCACCGCCTTGGCCGGCCAAGTGGATCGTGGGTTGGTCGTCCTGCCGGGGCCCGTCAACAACACGCTGCGCGATTCAATTATCCCATTGGCCGCTCGCTATCATCTGCCGGCGATTTATCCCTTGAAGTATTACGTAATAGACGGCGGATTGCTGTCTTACGGAATTGATCAGGTCGCCCAATGGCCCATGGCGGCAGAATACGTTGATCGCATTCTTCGGGGTGAGAAGCCGGGCGAGCTTCCAGTGCAGGCGCCGACCAAATTCGAGCTGACGATCAATCTCAAGACCGCCAAGGCGCTCGGCCTCACCATTCCGCCCGCGCTGATCGGCCGGGCCGACGAGGTGATCGAATGAGGCGACGGGAGTTCATCGGATTGCTCGGTGGGGCGGCAGCATGGCCGCTCGCCGCGCGCGCGCAGAAATCGGCGCCTCGCGTCGGTGTTCTGCTGTACGGCAGCGCGCGGGCCGATCCACTCGTAGAATCGCTGCGGCGCGGTCTGCGCGATCTCGGCTACACGGAGGGACAAAATCTCACGATCGAATATCGTTACGCAGAAGGCAGACCCGAGCGACTTCCCGAACTGGCCGCAGAATTGGTGCAGCTCAAGCCCAATGTGATCGTGGCGATGGGAGGTGATGTGGCACCCTCAGCCAAGAAGGCGACACAAACGATCCCCGTGGTGTTCTCCGTCAGCACCGATCCGGTGCAATCCGGCTTGGTCCAGAGTCTCGGCCGGCCGGTTGGAAACGCCACAGGTGTCACGTTTTTGCAGGATGAATTGGCGTCCAAGCGCCTCGAGCTGCTCAAGGAGGCGGCGCCGCAGGTGTCGCGCGTGGCATTCCTGTGGAATCCGAATCACCTGGATAATGAGCTCGGCATAGCGGAGCGTGCAGCCCGGAACATTGGCCTAGCGCTTCAACCGGTAGAGATTCGCGGTCCCGAGGAACTTGAGAGCGCACTCCGCACCACGGCCGAGGCGCACCCGGACGCTTTATATGTGGTGTCATCCCGACACACAGCTGCCAATATCTCGAAGATCGTGGCGTTCGCAGCGAAAAATCGTATTCCGTTGGCAGGCGGCTGGGGCGCCTGGGCGAAGGCGGGTGGGCTCCTCTCGTATGGCCCCAACATCGGTGACATGGTTTATCGCGCTGCCAGTTATGTGGATAAAATCCTAAGGGGCGCCATACCTGCCGACCTTCCTGTTCAGCAGCCCACCAAATTCGAGCTGGTCATCAATATCGCGACCGCGAAGGCGCTCGGGCTCGTCATCCCGGAGTCGTTCCTGCTTCGCGCCGACGAGGTGATCGAATGAGGCGACGGGAATTTGTGACCCTGCTTGGCGGCGCGGTAGCAACGTGGCCCCTCGCCGCGCGCGCGCAGCAGCCGGCACTGCCGGTGATCGGGTTTCTGAATGCCGCTTCCTCCGACGGGTACGCACATTATGTGGCTGGGTTTCGTCAGGGCCTCGCCGAGGCGGGCTACATCGAGAGCCAGAACGTGGCGATCGAATATCGCTGGGCGGAAGGTCAATATGAGCGGCTGCCGGCGCTTGCGGCCGATCTTGTTCACCGTCAAGTGGCGGTGATCGTCGCCAACACCCCGGCAGCGATGGTGGCCAGCGCGGTGACTACGACGATTCCGATCGTCTTTAGCAGCGCCATCGACCCGGTCAAGGCTGGGCTGGTGGCAAGTCTCAACCGACCCGGTGGCAACATAACGGGGGTGGCCAATTTCGATGATGTGCTCGGGGCAAAGCGATTGGAGCTACTGCGCGAGCTGGTTCCGAAAGCCGAAATGATCGGGCTCCTCATAAACCCAAACAATCCAAATGCCGAAACCATTGCAAGCCGCCTGCAAGAGGCCGCGCGAACGCTCGGACAGCAAATCCGTATCCTGAATGCCAGCACTGAAGGTGAGGTCGATGCAGCTTTCGCGACTTTGGCCGAGCTGCGAATCGGAGCAATTCTTGTCGCCAGCGATCCGTTCTTCGTCAGCCGACGCGATCAGATCGTTGCGCTCGCCGCGCGCCAGGCGCTTCCTGCAATCTACCAATTCCGCGAGTTCCCCGTGGGTGGAGGACTCATGAGTTATGGAGCCAGCCTTGCTGATGCTTATCGTCAGCTCGGCGTCTACACGGGGAAAATCCTCAAAGGCGCCAAACCAGCCGAACTGCCATTTCAGCAGGTAGTGAAGGTAGAGATGATCATCAACCTCAAAACTGCCAAGGCGCTCGGTCTCACCGTGCCACTCTCGCTGCTCGGCCGCGCCGACGAGGTGATCGAATGAGGCGGCGGGAGTTCATCGCGCTGCTCGGCGGCGCAACGCTCGCCCGGCCGCGCATGGCGCGCGCGCAGCAGGCCACCATGCCGGTGATCGGCTTCATCGGCATCGACGTGCCCGACAGCTCTGCTGGCCGGTTATCCGGGTTCCATAAAGGCTTGCAGGAAACCGGCTTCGTCGAAGCTCGGAACGTCGCGATCGAATACCGCTGGGCTGGCGCCGATTACGATCGATTGCCGGCGCTGGCGGCGGAGTTCGTGAGCCGGAAGGTAGCGATCATCTTCGCAGCTGCGCTCCCCACGGCGCTAGCGGTCAAGGCAGCTACCAACACCATCCCGGTCGTATTCGTGATCGGCGCCGACCCGGTCGAGCTTGGATTGGTTGCCAGCTTCAATCGGCCCGGCGGCAATCTCACTGGGGTAAGTCAACTGTACGGCCATTTGGGCGGCAAGCGATTGGAGCTGCTGCACGAGCTGGTTCCCGCGGCGTCCCTGATCGGCATCCTGTCGAATCCCAGGAACCCGAATGCCGGGAGCCATCTAAAAGATGTGCAAGGCACGGCGACTGCCCTTGGACAACAGATCCTTGTCTGCAGCGCCAGTGCCGAAGCTGAAATCGATGCCGCGTTCGCCAAGCTTGCCCAGCAGCAAGCTCGGGCGCTCCTCGTCGCCGACGACCCATTCTTCACCCACAGTCGTGCGCAAATCATCGGACTCGCCGGTCGTCGATCCCTGCCCGCGATGTACTATGCCGGCGAGTTTGCGGCAGCTGGCGGTCTGATCAGCTATGGAAGCAGTCCTAGAGACAGCTATCGGGAGGCCGGGATCTATGTCGGGAAAATATTGAAGGGCAGCACACCGGCCGACCTCCCCGTCATCCAGCCGACCAAATTCGAGCTGGTCATCAACCTGAAGACGGCCAGCGAGCTCGGATTGACCGTTCCGCCGACTTTGCTCGCCCGCGCCGACGAGGTGATCGAATGAGGCGGCGGGAGTTCATGGCATTTCTGGGCGGCGCGGCGCTCGCCTGGCCGCTAGCGGCGCGCGCACAGCAGCCTACCGCGCCGCTGATCGGTTTTCTCAGCAGCCGGTCTCCCGAGGAATCCGCAGGGCATGCCGCGGCATGTCTTCAAGGTCTGAAGGCGTTCGGCTACGTCGATGGCAAGACCGCGACGGTAGAATATCGCTGGGCAAAGGGTGCGTACGAGCGATTGCCGGCTCTGGCGAAGGAACTTGCGGGCCTACACCCGGCCGTGATGATTGCCGGCGGCGGCATACCTTCGGCCCGCGCAGCAAAGGCGGCGACCAGCTCGATCCCGATTCTCTTGGTCTCCAGTGATCCAGTGGCGGCTGGCCTGGTCGTCAGCCTGAGCCGCCCGGGCGCCAATGTAACCGGCGTAAGCATCATGAGCGGCGAGCTGGGAGGCAAACGACTTGAGTTGCTGGCCCAGCTGGTCCCTCACGCCGACGTGGTCGCCTGGCTTACAAACCCTCAGGATCGCGGGGACGCCGAATCCCAGGCACAGGATGTTCAGGTTGCAGCTCGCACCCTCGGTCGGCGACTGGTCGTCGTGGGCGCCAGCACCGAAGCCGAGTTGCAACAAAGCTTCTCGGCGCTCGTCAAGGGCGGAGCTGGCGCCCTTGTCGTTCAAAACGACCCATTCTTCGATACGCGGCGAGATCAACTCGTCGCACTTGCAGCCCAGCACGGGATTCCCGCGATCTACCACATCCGAGAGTTTCCGGCAGGCGGGGGCCTGATGAGCTATGGTCCGAGCCTCGCCGATGCTTACCATCAAGCCGGTATCATGGCGGGTCGAATCCTCAAGGGCGCGAATGTCGCCGATCTGCCGGTAGTGCAGCCCACCCGATTCGAGCTTGTCATCAACTTGAAAACCGCCGGCGCCCTCGGCCTCAAGGTGCCGCCCTCTCTGCTCGCCCAAGCCGACGAGGTGATCGAATGAGGCGGCGGGAGTTCATGGCGCTGACAGGCGCCGTGGCGATCTTTTGGCCGCTCGCTGCCACTGCGGAACAGGCGGGGCGAGTCCCACGCATCGGTCTGCTCGGAGACGCAACCTCGTGGGAACCTCTGCGCCAAAGCCTCCGGGATCTCGGTTACACGGAAGGTCGGACCCATGCTGGAGTCTCGCCAATCCGGGGGCGAAAGCGAGCGCTGGCCGGAGCTCGCGACCGAACTGGTCCGGCTCAACGTGGACATCATCGTAACCTCCGGCACGCCCGCGACACTTGCGGCCAGAAAGGCAACCGCGACGATCCCCATCGTCATGGTGGGCATCGGTGCTCCCCTCAAGACCGGGCTCATCTCGAGTCTCTCGCAGCCCGGCGGGAACGTCACGGGATTGGCCCAACTCGGTGCCGAATTGGCTCCGAAACGGCTGGAGCTGCTCAAAGAGATCCTGCCGAAACTGTCCGACCTGGTCTTTTTGTGGAATCCGGCAAACCCGGATCAGAAATTTCACTTCGATGAAGTGCAAGCCGGAGCACGTAGCTTGGGCCTGACGGTGAAATCGATCGAGGTGCGCAATCACGAGGAGTTGGAGCGGGCTCTTGTCAGGATGACACGGGAACTCCCGTCTGCGCTTCTCATGACGGCTGACCGCGTCCATCAGCGCGAGGCGGATCGGATCATCGCGTTCGCGGCGAAGTACCGGGTCCCGGCGATGTACCAATTGAAGGAAAATGTGGTTCACGGGGGGCTCATGTCCTATGGTGCCGACCTTCCCGAACTGGAGCGCCGCGCCGGAGTCTACGTCGACAAGATCCTCAAGGGCGCCAAGCCTGCCGATCTTCCGGTCGAGCAGCCGACCAAATTCGAGCTGGTGATCAATCTCAAGACTGCGAAGGCCCTTGGCCTCACCGTGCCGCCCTCGCTGCTCGCCCGCGCCGACGAGGTGATCGAATGAGACGGCGGGAGTTCATGGCGCTTGTTGGTGGTGCCCTCGCGTTCCCCGTGGGTGTGCGCGCTCAGCAGCAGACAGGCAAGATCCATCGCATAGGATATCTCGGCTCGGGCACCGCTGTCCCCCTTCTCCTAGAGGCGTTCCGGCAAGGATTGCGCGAGCTCGGATGGGTGCAGGGCCAGAACGTCGCTATCGATTATCGGTTTGCGGAGGGCCAAGACGATCGGCTTCCCGCCCTCGCAGACGCGCTGGTCCGGCTCAAGGTGGACGTCATGGCAGTGTCGCCGACAACTGCGGCGCTGGCATCCAAGAATGCCACCGAGACGATCCCCATCGTCGGAATAGGTTTTGACAATCCCATTCAGCACGGGCTCGTCACGAGCCTCGCCCGCCCCGGAGGGAATCTCACAGGGCTTTCCTACGGCGTCGGTCCGGAAATTTTTGGCAAAGACCTGGAGCTGCTCAGGCAACTCATCCCCGACGTCCGACACGTTGCCGTCCTTTCGCACGCGGCCAATCCGAACCACGCGCCCATGATGACCAATCTCGAAACCGCGGCCCGTGCGTTGGGAGTGGAGCTTCTGCTCCTGGAAGCGAGCGGGCCCGAGCAGTTCGATGGCGCCTTCGCGACGATGGTCAAGCAGCGCGTTGGGGCACTCTTTGTGTTTGGAGATCCCATGTTTTCTGTGCACCGAACACGGCTCGCCGACCTCGCGGTGCAGAATCGACTGCCGACGATGTATACGAACAGGCCGCATGTAGAAGCTGGCGGCCTGATGTGTTACGGGCCGAGCTTCTTTGATCTCTGGCGGCGGGCCGCTACCTACGTAGACAAGATCCTTAAGGGCGCCAAGCCTGCCGACCTTCCCATCGAGCAGCCGACCAAATTCGACTTGGTCATCAATCTCAAGACCGCCAAGGCGCTCGGTCTGATCGTGCCGCCCTTGCTCCTCGCCCAAGCCGACGAGGTAATCGAATGAGACGACGGCAGTTCATCGCACTTCTTGGCGGTTCGGCGGTCGCATGGCCGCTCGCCCCGCACGCGCAGCAGCGCGAGCGGGTTCGGCACATCGGTGTACTGCTCTTTGCTCAGCAGGATTGGGCCGTCATCAGGCCATGCCTCCAGGAGCTGCAGGCGCTCGGTTACGTCGACGGAAAGACCATCGCCATCGAATATCGGGACGCGGAGGGAAAGTACGAGCGCCTTCCAGAACTGGCGTCTGAGCTGGTCCGCCTTAATCCAGACGTGATCTTTTCATTCGGCGGTGAACAGGCTCCAATCGTCAAGGCAGCGACGGCGTCGATTCCGATCGTCGTAGTCGTGAGCAACGATCCCGTTGCAAGCGGGCTCGTGGCAAGCCTCGCGCGGCCTGGTGGGAATGTCACCGGCGTGACTTATGTGCACGACCAGCTGGCGGGAAAGACAGTCGAGCTGCTTAAAGACGCCGTGCCTTGGGCGTCCCGCGTTGCCATTCTGTGGAACCCCAACCATACCGATCCCGAGTTTCGCGAAACGCAGCGCGCGGCGCGCGCCTTGCAGGTCCAACTCCAGTCGCTTGAGGTTCGGGAGTCTGGCGATTTTGAAGGCGCATTCCAGGCGGCAACGCGAGAACGTGCCGAGGCCCTCATCGTCGCGGGAGCCCGGATCCTGGCTCTGCACCGGCAGCGGATTGGGGACTTCGCGGCAAAGAACCGACTTATTCTAGTTGGCACGCCGAAATGGTTATCGGAAGTCGGGAGCCTTCTGACTTACGGACCCAATGCGGCGGAATTGAACCGACGCGCTGCGAGCTACATTGACAAAATCCTCAAAGGGGCCAAGCCAGCGGATCTGCCGATGCAGCAGCCGGCCACTTACGAGCTGGTGATCAACCTCAAGACCGCGAAGACGTTTGGCCTCACCATCCCTCCGACGCTTCTCGCCCGCGCCGACGAGGTGATCGAATGAGGCGCCGGGAGTTCATCGTCTTTCTTGGCGGCGCGTTGACCGGATTTTTGCGCGCTGCCCGCGCGGAGCAGGCCAAGGTCCCGAGGATCGGTTTTCTCTACCCGGGTCCTCAAGCCTTGGTGGCCGTGCGTCTCGAGGCAATGCTCAATGGGTTGCGCGCGGCCGGTTATAGCGCGCCCGCGCAGGTCGAGCTTGTCGTACGGGTTGCGGAAGGCGACCCGGCCCGGATCGCTCCGATGCTAGCGGAAATTATCGGGCAAAACGTGGACGTGATCTTCGCCAACGGTCCGGCAGTGCTGGATGCGGCTCGGTCGACCACTCGGAGCATTCCGATCGTCGCGCTCGACCTGGAGACGGACCCGGTGGGTAGCGGTCTGATCGCCAACCTCGCGCATCCTGGCGGCAACATCACCGGCGTCTTCCTCGATTTCCCGGATTTCACGGCGAAATGGCTGGAGCTGCTGAAGGAGAGCAATCCCAAGCTCTCCCGGGTGGCCGTTCTATGGGATCCGGCCAGCGGCCACACGCAAAAGAAGGCGGTGGAGCAGGCCGCCGGATCGTTGAACATTCAACTGGACGTTTTCGAGATACGGACCCCGTCCGATTTCGATGCGGCTTTTGCCTCGGCAAGCCGGCAAGGTGCGGGCGCGGTGCTCATGTTGTCGTCGCCGCTGATCGGAGCAAACGTGCAAACGCTCGCCTTACTCGCTGTTCGTCACGGCCTCCCGGCCATTACCCTCTTCCCGGACTTCGCTCGCGCGGGAGGGCTGTTGGCTTACGGGCCGAATCTGCTCGATTTGTATCGGCAGGTCGGTCTTATGGGCGGCAAAGTGCTGCAGGGGACCAAGCCGGCCGAACTGCCGATCGAGCGGCCGGCGAAGTTCGAATTGGTGCTGAACCTGCGAACCGCGAAGGCTTTGGGCATATCCATCGCCACGTCGGTTCTGCTCCGCGCCGACGAGGTGATCGAATGAGGCGGCCGCGTGTTGTCGCTTTCACGCAAAAACGTCAATGGGAGGCCATCGTGAGCATTCTCAGAATCTTATCGTACTTCCTCGCGGGGCTTGCGCTCATCGCCATGCCTGGGCTAGCGCGCGCCGAGGAGGCGCCGAAATTCCAGGTCGAGCCGTTCTGGCCCAAGCCCTTGCCCAAGAACTGGATCCTCGGCCAAGTCGCCGGCATCGCGGTCGACAGGGACGATCACATCTGGATCCTGCACCGGCCCGCGACGCTCGTCGACGACGAGAAGGGCGCGATGCAGGATCCGCCGACGACCAGGTGCTGCGCGCCGGCCCCCGCGGTGCTCGAGTTCGACACCGACGGCAATCTGCTGCGCAGTTGGGGCGGTCCGGGCGAAGGCTATGACTGGCCCAAGATGGAGCACGGCATTTTCGTCGACCGGGACGGCAACGTCTGGCTCGCCGGCAACGATGCGAGCGACCACCAGATCCTCAAATTCGCGCCCGACGGCAAATTCCTGCAGCAGATCGGCCGGGCCGGCTCGACCGGCGGCTCCAACAGCGAGACCCAGCTCGGCCGGCCGGCGCACCTGCAGATCGACGAGGCGGCGAACGAGCTCTACGTCGCCGACGGCTATCTCAACCGGCGCGTCCTCGTGCTCGACAGCCGGACCGGCGCCTACAAGCGCCACTGGGGCGCCTACGGCCATCGCCCGAGCGACGACAAGCAGCCGCCCTATGATCCCAAGGCCCCGCTCGCGCAGCAGTTCGCCAACCCGGTGCATTGCGTGCGGCTGAGCAACGACGGGCTCGTCTACGTCTGCGACCGCGTCAACGACCGCATCCAGGTGTTTCGCAAGGACGGCGCCTTCGTGAAGGAGTTCCGGGTCGAGCCGCAGACGCTCGCCAACGGCTCGGTCTGGGATTTGGTGCTCTCCGAAGATCGCGCGCAGAACTTCATCTTCATCGCGGACGGCGCGAACAACCAGATCGTCACGCTCAGGCGGGAGGACGGCGCGGCGCTCTCAGCGTGGGGCCGCGGCGGGCGCATGGCCGGCCAGTTCAAGTGGGTGCACAACATCAGCATCGATTCCAAGGGCAACCTCTACACCGCCGAGGTCGGCTTCGGCCGCCGCGCGCAGAAGTTTAAGCGCCTGGATTGAGCGCAATCGAGTGATCCGGACAGCGTGCGCTACCGATATTTCAATACAATTCTGCGAGCGGCGTGATGGCGGCAACCGACAAGCTATTCGCGGGATCGATCCCCGAGATTTACGATGGGCTGCTGGTTCCGCTGATCTTCGAATCCTATGCGCGCGATCTTGCCGAGCGGGTAACCAGGCTCGAACCGCGCAAGATACTGGAGACGGCGGCTGGAACCGGGGTTCTCACACGAGCGCTCGGATCGAGGCTTCCCGCCGCGGCGCGCATCGTGGCAACCGATCTCAACAAGCCGATGCTGGATCGCGCCGCGCAGCGACAGCATCAGGATGGCCGTATCGCATGGCAGCAGGCCGACGCGCTGACCCTGCCATTCGAGGATGCGGAATTCGACGTGGTGGCGTGCCAGTTCGGCGTGATGTTCTTCCCGGACAAGGTTCGGGCCTACCGGGAAGCGCGGCGCGTTCTCAAGCCCCGCGGCCATTTTATATTCAGCGTCTGGGATCGGATCTCCGAGAACGAGTTTGCCGATGTCATCACCGCGGCGATGGCCGCGGTGTTTCCCAAAGATCCGCCGGCGTTCCTGGCCCGCGTCCCGCACGGTCATCACGACGTTCAAACGATCCGGGAAGGGCTGATCGCGGCGGGCTTCGAGTCGGTTTCGGTCGATACGTTGGATGCCGCCAGCAGGGCGCGCTCGCCGCGCGAGGCTGCCGTCGCCTACTGCCAGGGAACGCCGCTGAGGAACGAAATCGAGGCGCGCGACGCATCCCGCCTCGAAGCCGCAACGGCAGCGGCGGCCGAAGCGCTGGCGCGTCGATTCGGAAACGGCGCCATTAAGGGCCGCATCCGAGCCCGCGTGATCACGGCTCGGCGTTGATGGCGCCCGCCCGCACCCGGCTCCGCGCTGCGGCTCTCAGCGTGG
>WNFY01000340.1_pt1 | contig 47920 bp, 43 predicted proteins | sample 5400091 | NCBI WGS metagenome assembly WNFY01 (sample SAMN13153364, study PRJNA577476) | soil metagenome | isolation source: 60 cm soil or saprolite under grassland replicate 1 | place: USA:California | collected 2016-06-15
GAAGAGGCCGGGCCGATCGCCCGGGCGCTCAACGAGACGGGCTTCGCGCTGCCGCCGCTGCCCAATCTCTTCTTCACGCGCGACGTCGGGATCGTGATCGGCGAGCACTCGATCATCGGCTCGATGCGCTACGGCGTGCGCTGGACCGAAGAGCTCCTCGTGAAGGCGCTGTTCCGATACCACCCGTGCCTCGAGAACGCCGGGATCCTGTACGACGGGTCGGAGGAGAAGCGCACCAACTACACGCTGGAAGGCGGGGACGTGCACCCCGTCCGCCCCGACCTGCTGCTGCTCGGCTTCAGCGAGCGCTCGAGCCCCGCGGCGCTCGACCACCTGTGCGACCTCGTGTTCGAGCATTGCGGCGTGAAGGACGTGATCGTCGTGGTGCTGCCGAACGAGCGCACCGCGATCCACCTGGACATGATCTTCACGCAGCTCGACCGCGAGCTGTGCTGCGTCTATCCACCGCATTTCGTCGGGCCGGAGCGCCTCGCGGTGCTGCACCGCCGCAAGAAATCGAAAGGGGTGAAGGAGATGCCCAATTTCTTCGCCGCCATGCAGGCGGTGGATCAGCCGCTCGAGCCGGTGTTCTGCGGCGGGTCGGACCGCTCGCTCCAGGAGCGCGAGCAGTGGTCCTCGGCCTGCAATTTCTTCGCGGTGCGGCCCGGCGTGACCGTCACCTACGCCCGCAACGAGGGTACGCTGCGCGAGCTCGAGCATACGGGGTTCAAGACCGTGTCCGCCGTGAACCTGCTGACGGGTGAGGACGTGCTGGACGACGGTGAGCGAGCCGTAATCACGATGGATGGGAGTGAGCTGGTCCGAGGCGGCGGCGGTCCCAGGTGCATGTCGTTGCCGCTGCGGCGGGATGACCTCTAGCTTGGGCCCTGAGTCCCTGCAGCACACCCGCTTCGCCGTCGTGGACGTGGAAACGACCGGCGTGCGGGCCCAACGCGGTGGCCGGATCCTCGAGGTGGCGGTGGCGATCCTCGAGGGCGGAACCATCCACCTCGCGTTCGAGGCGCTGCTCGATCCGGGGACCCCGATTCCGCCGTGGGTGGCGCGCCTCACCGGCATCACCGACGGTCTGGTCGTCGGTCGCCCCCGCTTCGGAGACATCGTCGCCGGCCTCGGACGAGCGCTCGACGCCGGCGTGTTCGTCGCCCACAACGCGCGCTTCGACTGGCGCTTCCTCACCGCCGAATGCACCGCGCTGGGCGTTCCCGCGCCCGGCGGCCGGCCCCTGTGCACGGTCCGCCTCACCCGCCGCCTCGTGCCCGAGCTGCGCCACCGGGGCCTCGATCACGTGGCGACGTTTTTCGGCGTCGACAACCCGGCACGGCATCGGGCCTTCGGGGACGCCCTCGCCACGGCTCACATCCTGCGAGCGCTCATTGGACGGGCCCGCGACCGGGGCGTGGAGACACTCGAGCAGCTGATCGAGCTGCACGACCGGCCGCGGCACAAGAAAGTGCGGAATGCGGAGTGCGGAATGCGGAGTGACCATGTGAGCGTCGATCTGCGAGCGACCCTTCCCGCCAACTCCGCACTCCGCATTCCGCATTCCGCATTCGAATGACCCACACCACTTTCCAAGTGGGCCGGTTCCGGTGTCACGCATTGGAGGGCGGTTCGCAGCAGCTCGACGGCGGCGCCATGTTCGGCGTCGTGCCGAAACCCCTGTGGCAGCGCCGCATTCCGGCCGATGACCGCAACCGCATCCCCTTGGCGCTCCGCTGTCTGCTGGTCGAGCACGATGACGGGTTGGTCCTCGTGGACACCGGGCTCGGCAACAAAGAAGACGCCAAGTTCAAGGACATCTACGGAGTCGCGAACGAAGGGAAGGACGGTCGCACCCAGCTGGAGGATGCGCTCGCGGAGCTCGGTTACGCACCCAGCGACGTCCGCTGGGTGATCGACACCCACCTCCATTTCGATCACGCGGGCGGTAATACCTTCCGTGATCCGTCGGGGCGCGTGAGCCTGAGTTTCCCCAAGGCCCGCTATGTCGTCCAGCGGAGAGAGCTCGAGTTTGCCCGGCACACCAATGAGCGCACGGCGGCGAGCTACCTCCCGCCCAACTTCGAGCCGGTCCCGTTCAACCTCATCGACGGGGAGGCGGAGCCGCTTCCCGGCATCCGCTGCCTGCCGACGCCGGGGCACGTGCCCTATCACCAGTCGGTACTGGTGGAGAGCGGCGGTGAGCGGGTCTGCTTCCTCGCGGACCTCGTCCCGACGAGCGCCCATCTGCCGCTCCCCTGGATCATGGGGTACGACCTGGAGCCGCTCGTGACGCTCGAGTCGAAGCGACGGCTGTACGGACGAGCGGAAGCGGAGGGCTGGCTGCTGTTCTTCGAACATGATCCGGCAGTGGTCGGGGGCCGCTTGGGGCGTGACGGGACGGCATTTGCACTTGTGGACCCGGTCTTGGCGGGCTAAACTTAGCCCCGACAATACGGCAAGCGGGCGCCGCGTGCGCCTCACCCGCTGCCTCTCCGGCGCTCGGGAGAGTGCTCTAGGGTTGAGAGAACGTCATCCGTCATCAGTCATCCGTTTGTTACGGATCACGGACAACGGATGACGGATGACGCCACGCGGATTCCACAGCCAGCGGAATCCGCTTTTTCTTTTCTTTCTCGTGGAGGAGAACGCCACCTGGCCATCGAAAACCCGAACAACAAAACGCCGCGCATCCGAGTCAACCGGCAGATCCGGATCAGTCCGATCCGCGTGATCGCCCCCGACGGCGCGCAGCTCGGCGTGCTGACCGTGGAGGAAGCGTTGGCCGCGGCGCAGGAGCGAGGCCTCGACTTGGTCGAGGTAGCGCCGCTCGCGCGACCCCCGGTCGCGAAGATCATGGACTATGGGAAGTTCAAGTTCGAGGAGGCGAAGGCGGCGCGGGCGGCGAAGAAAAAGCAGCACGTCATCCATCTGAAGGAAGTGAAGTACCGGCCGGGGATCGACGATCACGACTTCGCCTTCAAGACACGGCACGCGCGCGAGTTCCTGCAGGACGGCAACAAGGTCAAAGTGACGATGATGTACCGGGGCCGGCAGATGGCCCACATCGACCTGGGGCGCGCAGTGCTCGACCGGGTCGCGAACGAGCTGAAGGACATCGCCAAGATCGAGCAGGACCCGAAGCTCGAGGGCCGCAACATGTCGATGGTGCTGGCGCCGAAATGAAGGGGCTAGGGGCTGGGGGCTAGGGGTTAGGGACCTAGCACCTAACACCCATCACCTAACACCCAAGAGGTTGTTACCATGCCCAAGCAGAAATCGAAGCGTGCGTTGCGCAAGCGCGTCCGGCTGACGGGGGCCGGCCGGCTGCGCCGGTACCACGCCTACAAGAGGCACATCCTGACCAAGAAGCACCCCAAGCGGAAGCGTCGCCTGCGCAAGCCCACGCTGGTGTCGAAGGGCGACGAGCATCGTCTCAAGCGTCTGTTGATGGTGTAAGGAGCGATCCATGCCCCGCGTCAAGAGCAACGTCGCGCGCCTGAAGCGCAAGAACAAGATCATGAAGCTCGCCAAGGGCTACTTTGGCGGGCGCTCCAAGTTGTGGAAGGCGGCGAAGGAGTCCGTCGAGCGGGCCCAGAAATACGCGTACCGGGACCGGCGCCGCAAGAAGGCCGACTTTCGCCGGCTCTGGATCACGCGCATCAACGCGGCCGCGCGGCTGCATCAGCTGTCCTACAGCCGCCTCATGAACGGACTCCGCAAGGCCGGCGTCGAGATCAACCGCAAGGTGCTCGCCGATCTCGCCGTCCGCGATCCCGTCGCGTTCGAGCAGCTCGCGGAGGTCGCCAAGCAGGCGCTCTGATCATGCGCGACCTCCTGGCAGCCCTCGCCGAGCTGCGGGAGCGTCTGAAGGAAATTCCGCAGGCGGACGACCGCCGGTTGTCCGATCTCAAGACCGAGATCCTGGGACGCAAAGCCGGCGCCCTCACCCAGATTCTCGGGCGATTGCCCAAGCTCGATCCGTCCTCCAAGAAGGAGGTCGGTGCGGCCGCGAACGCGCTGAAGCGCGAGTTCGAGGCCGCCTTCGACGCCCGCGAGCGCGAGCTCAAGCGCGCCGCCGGCGCCGTCACCAACGTGGATCTCACCATGCCCGCCCGCGCCGGCTGGCGGGGCGGGCTCCACCTCGTCACCCAGGTCGTGGACGAGATCTGTGAGATCTTCCGCGAGCTCGGATTCACGCGCGCCGTGGGCCCCGAGGCCGAGACCGAGCGCTACAACTTCTTCGCCCTCAACTTCCCCAAGGATCACCCGGCCCTCGACGCCCAGGACTCGTTCTATTTGAGCGGGGATCTGCTGCTGCGCACCCATACTTCGCCGGTGCAGATCCGCACCCTCGAGCGCTACCCGCCGCCCATCCGCGTCGTGATTCCGGGGCAGGTGTACCGGCGCGACCCGTTCGATGCCTCACATTCGCCGGTATTCCAGCAGATCGAAGGCCTCGCGGTGGACGAGGGGATCAGCTTCGTGGATTTCAAGGCGACCCTGGCCACGTTCGCGCGCCGGTTCTTCGCTCCGGACACGCGCGTGCGATTCCGTCCGTCGTTTTTCCCGTTCACCGAGCCGTCGGCCGAGATGGACGTGCAGTGCCAGATCTGCCAGGGTGCAGGGTGCCCCACGTGCAAGCAGACCGGCTGGATGGAGATCCTCGGCTCCGGGATGGTGCACCCGGCGGTGCTCGAGAACTGCGGCGTGGACAGCGAGCGCTACACCGGCTTCGCATGGGGCATGGGCCCCGAGCGCATCGCGATGAGCCGCCACGGGATTCCCGACATCCGGCTGCTGTTCGAGAGCGACGTGCGATTCCTCGCGCAGTTCGCGGGCGGCGCACGATGATCCTGTCGCGTCGCTGGCTCGAGGCGCTGCTCGACCGACCGCTCGACCCGCGTGATGTCGCGGACCGCTTGACGCTGCACGCCGCCGCCGTCGATGCCGTCGTGCCGCTGCATCAGGACCTGGGCGACATCCTGATCGCCCGCGTGCTGGACGTGAAGAAGCACCCCGACGCCGATCGCCTGTCGCTGTGTCTCGTGGATACCGGTGGCGGGGCGGGGGCCGTCGAAGTCGTTTGCGGGGCGCCGAACGTCCAGGCTGGTAAGACCTACCCCTACGCCCCGGTGGGCGCCACGCTGCCCGGCGGGTTGAAGCTCGAGCGCAAGAAGATCCGCGGCGTCGAGTCGAACGGCATGCTCTGCTCGGCCAAAGAGCTCGGCCTCGGGGCCGACCACACGGGGATCCTGGAGCTCGACACCACCGCCCCACCGGGCACGCGCTTCATCGATGCGATGGGGATCGCCGATCACCAGATCGTGATTGACGTGCCGGCCAACCGGCCCGATCTGCTGTGCCACAAGGGGGCCGCTCGCGAGCTGGGGGCGTCGATCGGTGCGGTGGTCAAGCTCCCCGCCATACCGGGCGGACCGGCGGACAGCCGGACCGCCGGACTGTCCGCCCGTCCCCCCGTCCGCCAGTCCGCCAAAGGTGTGGTGGACGGCGTCGAGGTTCGCCTGGAGGATCCGGAAGGCGCTCCCCGCTACATGATCGCCGTGATCCGCGGCGTGCGGGTGGGGCAAAGCCCCGCCTGGCTCGCCGACCGTCTCACGGCCCTAGGTCAGCGCCCCATCAACAACGTCGTCGATGCGACCAACTACATCCTGTTCGAGCTGAACCAGCCGCTCCACGCCTTCGATCTGGCGAAGCTGCGTGGGCCCGCGGTCGTGGTGCGGCGCGCGCGGCCGGGCGAAAAGATCGTCACGCTGGACGGCGTGACGCGCACGCTCACCGCGGACATGACCGCGATCTGCGACGCCGAGCACCCCACGATCGTCGCGGGCGTGATGGGCAGCGCCGAATCGGAGGTGAGCGCCGACACGAGAGACCTCGTGCTCGAGTGCGCCTACTTTCAGCCGACTCGTATCCGCCGCACGCGCCGGGCGCTGGAGCTGTCGAGCGAGTCGAGTTACCGCTTCGAGCGCGGGATCGACATGCTGGGGATGCCGGATGCGCTGCGGCGGGCCATCGAGCTGATCGTTGCCGTGGCGGGAGGCGAGGTGCGCGCGCCGGCGCTCGACCTGTGGCCCCAGCCCCAGCAGGAGAGAACGATCTTCCTCCGCCCCGAGCGCGTCGCCAGGCTCCTGGGCGTGACGATCGAGCGCCCTGAGGTGGAGCGCCTGCTCACCGCGGTCGGGTTCTTCGTGGCGCCGAAAGACGGGCGGCTCGCCGTGCAGGTCCCGGGCTGGCGCCCCGACGTGACGCGCGAGGTGGACCTGATCGAGGAAGTCGCCCGCCTCAAGGGGTACGACGCCTTCCCCGACGAGCTGCGCGCCTACCGCCCAGGCACCGTGCCGGACGCCCCGGACGAGCGCGCCCGCGCCCGGATCCGCGAGCAGCTGGTGCGTGTCGGCCTGCTCGAGGCACGCACCCTGCCGCTCGGACCCCCCGACGGGCCCGACGCCGTGCCGATTCTCAATCCCATGTCCGCCGAAGAGGCGCATCTGCGACGCCGCTTGGTGCCCGGTCTGGTGCGCCGGGTCGAGTACAACTGGGCGAATCGGAACCGGGATATCCGGCTGTTCGAGGTGGGAACCGTCTTCCGAAAGAGGGCGGGAGGGCCTGAGGAATGGACTTCCGTCGCCGGAGTCCTCACGGGGGCCCGCCGGCCACCCCACTGGTCGGAGGGTGCGAAAGTACCTGATATGGACATATGGGACCTGAAGTACCACTTTGAGTTAGCGGTAGCGGCCGCCGCCCCCTCATGCGAGGTGCGGCCTGCAACGGGGGGCGCGGTGGGTTGGGAGGCGGTGCAACGGGGCGGTGGAGAGGTGGTGGGCTGGGCCGGTCCCCTCGAGGCGGACGCGCCGGTGTGGGCGGGTCCGCTGTTCGGGTTCGAGGTGCGGATGGCTGCCTCCGAATCCAACCTGGTGGCTTACCGGCCGCTGCCGCTGCAGCCGCCGGTCGAGCGGGACTTGGCGCTGGTGCTGCCGCCGGGCGTGACCGCCGCCGACGTGTCCCACGTGCTGCGGCGGACCGTGGGTCCGTTGCTCGAGCGGCTCGAGGTGTTCGACGAGTATCGGGGACCCGGCATCCCGGTGGGGCAGCGCGGCGTGGCCTGGCACTGCACGTTCCGCGATCCCGAGCGGACGCTGCGCGAGCGGGACGTGGATGCGCTGCTGACGCGGGGTCTCGAGGCTCTGGAGGGTGAGCTTGGCGTACGACGGAGAGAGAGCTGATGCGCAGGTCCTCGACCAGCTCGAGACCATCCTTCGCCACGTCGCGGAGGAGCTGGCCGGGTGGCGCGCGCGCGCCGTCAAGGCCGAAGGGGAGCTGAAGGAGAGTGCCGGGCGGGGCGGCAGCTCCGCCGCCAAGCCCGACGCCGAGATGCGGAACCGAGTCGCAGACCTGGAGCAGGAGAACAAGACGCTGCGCCAGCGGGTCGAGGCGGCGCGGTTGCGGGTTCACGATCTCCTCTCCCGCCTCACGTTTCTCGAGGAGCAGGCGCGCGAGGCCGGCGGCAACGGAGGGGTGCGCTCGGCGGGCCGCAGCGCTCCGGCGGGTGGGAGCGCTCCGGGTCCCGGCGGAGAGGCTCAGTGAGCACCAAGAAGCACGCGGTCAAGGTGATGATCGGCGGCGAGGAGTACACAGTGCGGTCCGACCTGCCGCCCGAGTACACCCGGGAGGTCGCCGCGTACGTGGACCAGGCCCTGAAGAAGGTCCTGGCGCAAGGACCGATCGTCGAAACGCACAAGGCGGCGATCCTGGCCGCGCTGGACATCACGAACGAACTCTTCCAGGCGAAGAAGGGCGAGCGCGAAGTCGCAGCCCGCCTCGCGGCGCTGGCCGACGATTTGACCAAGCTCCTGCCACCCGGGAAGCGGAAGGCAGTCGTGGGACAACTGTAGAAAGCTTCTCGCGCCGCCTGCGGCGGCGCGATGCTGGAGATAAATCCTATGGCGGACTGGCTGGCGGTTGGCTCGGCCCTCTTCGGCGGGGGCGTCGCCGCGGGAGTGCTGTTCTATGTGGTGGGGCGCCGGGTGGAGCGCCGCACGGCGGAGGCGGCGGCGCGTGCGGCCGCGGCGGAGACCGAGCGGCTCCTGGGGGAAGCACGACAGCGCGTCGTCCTGGCCGCGAAGGAGGAGCTGATGCAGGCGCGCGAGGCCTTCGAGGAAGAGTCCGCGCGCCGGCGCCGCGACATCGAGCGGCACGAGCAGCTGGTCGAGCAGCGACTCGGCGGCTTGGAAGAGCGGGCCCGCGGCCTCGAGCTGCGCGGCCGGGCCCTGGAGGATCGGGATCAGGCGCTCGCCGCCAAGGAGCTGGAGGCGCGCGCCCAGCTCGAGCAAATCGCCGGCCTCACCGCCCAGGAAGCGAAGCAGGAGCTGCTGCGCCGGCTCGAGGACGAGGCCCGCAACGATGCCGCGGCCCTCGCCCGCGACTTGAAGGAGCAGGCGCGTCGCAGCGCGGACAAAGAGGCCAAGAAGATCCTCGCCTTCGCGATTCAACGGCTCGCACCCGAAGCCACCGCCGAGACCACGGTGGCCGCGGTCGCTCTCCCGTCCGATGAAATGAAGGGGCGAATCATCGGGCGCGAGGGTCGCAATATCCGCGCGTTCGAGGCGGCTACCGGTGTGGACGTCATCATCGACGACACGCCGGACACGGTCGTGGTGTCGTGCTTCGATCCCGTCCGACGCGAGGTGGGTCGGCTGGCCCTCGAGCGGCTGATCACGGACGGGCGCATCCACCCGGGCCGAATCGAGGAAGTGGTCGGCAAGGCACGCGCCGAGGTCGACGCCTCGGTGCTCGAAGCGGGCGAGCAGGCGGTGTACGAAACCGGCATCAAGGGCATGCACCCCGACCTGGTGAAGCTCGTGGGCCGGATGCGCTACCGCACCTCGTACGGGCAGAACATCCTCGAGCACTCGAAGGAAGTCGCCTGGCTGGCGGGGATCATCGCGGCCGAGCTGAAGCTCGACGTGCAGCTCGCGAAGCGCGGCGCGTTGCTGCACGACGTCGGCAAGGTGCTCACCCACGAGCACGACGGCACGCACGTGCAGCTGGGCGTGGAGGTAGCCACCAAGCACGGCGAGCACCCGACCGTCATCAACTGTATTGCCGCGCACCACGACGACGCCGCCCACGAGTCACCGATCAGCGTGATCGTGCAGGCCGCCGACGCGGTATCCGGCTCCCGGCCCGGGGCCCGCCGCGAGGCGTTCGAGACGTATGTCAAGCGACTCACCCAGCTGGAGCAGATCGCCGGTGAGTTCGCGGGCGTGGAGAAGGTGTTCGCGATCCAGGCGGGCCGCGAGGTGCGCGTAGTGGTGACCCCGAACGCGATCGACGACGGCAAGGCGAGCGAGCTCTCCGAGCAGATCGCCCGCAAGATCGAGCGCGAGCTCCAGTATCCCGGCCAGATCAAGGTGGTGGTGATCCGCGAGACCCGCGCGGTGGATTTTGCCCGCTAAGCTCCTCGACGGTGCCGCCGTGGGCGACGTGATGCGCGCCGAGCTCCAGGGAGAGATCCGCCGGCTCACGGCACGGGGGATTACCCCGGGGCTCGCCGCGGTTCTGGTGGGAGAGAACCCCGCGTCGACCACCTACGTCCGCATGAAGGGAAAGGCGTGCGACGAGGCCGGCCTGTATCACGAGACGCTCCGCCTTTCCCGCGATACGACCGAGGCCGAGCTGCTGGAGCTGATCGAGCGCCTGAACGCGGACCACAAAGTCCACGGGATTCTGGTCCAGCTGCCGCTGCCGCAGCACATCGATGCGCAACGCGTGCTGCACCGCGTAACACCCGGGAAGGATGTGGACGGCTTTCATCCGGAGAACGTGGGCAAGGTCTCGATCGGCGACCCGACCGGGTTTCGCCCCGCGACGCCCTACGGCGTCCAGCAGCTCCTCGTCAAGAGCGAGATCGAGACCAAGGGTCAACACGCCGTGATCGTGGGTCGTTCCAACATCGTCGGCCGGCCCATGGCGGCGCTCCTGCTGCAGGATGGCCCCGGCGGCAACGCCACGGTCACCGTGTGTCACTCCCGCACGCGGGACATCAAGTCGGTCACGCGGCTTGCCGACATCCTGATCGTGGCGATCGGGAAACCCGAGTTCGTGACGGGCGACATGATCAAGCCCGGAGCCGTGGTGATCGACGTGGGCGTGAACCGCGTAGAGGATCCATCCGCGAAGCAGGGCTACCGCCTGGTGGGCGACGTGCAGTTCGTGGAAGCGAAGCAGGTGGCGGGGGCGATCACGCCCGTGCCCGGCGGGGTCGGACCGATGACCATCACCATGTTGCTGTACAACACTGTTCAGGCGGCGCGCCAGTGGGCCAAGGCTTAGACCTGTTCGCGGCCGTTTCACCGGAAGGCGCGTGGACCGTCACCCAGGTGACGCGCCGAGCTCGCGCGGTGGTGGAGGCCGGACTCCTGCCGTTGTGGGTGCGCGGGGAGATCTCCGGGTTCAAGGCGTGGCAAAGCGGCCACTGGTATTTCGCGCTGCGCGATCGCAGCGCCCAGATCCGCTGCGTCATGTTCCAGAAGGACAACCGCCGCCTGCCCGCGCCGCCGCAGGATGGCATGCAGGTGTTCCTCTTCGCCCGACCCACCGTTTGGGAGGAAAAGGGGGAGTTCCGGCTCACCGTGGTCGACCTCCTGTCCACGGAGGCGGGCGGGCTGTGGCAGCTCGCCTTCGAGAAGGCGAAGGCCGCGCTCGCGAAAGACGGGCTGCTCGACCCGGCGCGCAAACGGCCGCTGCCGCGGTATCCGCGACGCATCGCCGTCGTCACGAGCCCCGACGGCGCGGCCCTGCAGGACATCATCGCGGTGACGGCGCGCCGCTGGCCGGTGGCGGAGCTGCTCGTGCTGCCCACCCGCGTGCAGGGCGACGGGGCGGAGCAGGAGATCTGCGCCGCGCTGGCGCTGCTGTCTCGAGTCGAGGGACTCGACCTCGCGATCATCGGTCGCGGCGGCGGCTCTCGCGAGGATCTCTGGACCTTCAACCACGAGCGCGTGGCGCGGGCGGTGGCCGCGCTGCCCGTGCCGGTGATTTCTGCCGTCGGCCACGAGACCGACGTGACGCTGTGCGACCTGGTCGCCGACGTGCGCGCCCCCACACCCTCCGCCGCGGCCGAGGCGGCCACCCCCGACCGGGCCGACGTCCTGGTCGAGCTCGCGCACCTGGGCGCCCGGCTGGCTCGCGGTCTCGCCGGGCGCTCGGGACGCGTGGCCGAGCGGTTGGACCGCACGCTCGATCGCCTGACCGGCACCCTGGAGCGACGACTCGAGCGCCACCGCCACGAGCTGTCGGGGCTGGCCGGCCGCCTCGATGCGTTGTCGCCTCTGAAGGTCCTCGAGCGCGGGTACGCGCTGGCGCGCGATGAGCAAGGCCGGGTGCTGAAGCGGGTCGCGCAGTTTCCGTCGGGACTGCGCTTCCGGCTCCGCGTCACCGACGGGGACGTCGCGGCGCGCGCCGCCGAGTCGTGATGGCACGCGCCCCCGAGCCCCTGAGCTTCGCGCAGCAGCTCGACCGCCTCGAGGAGATCGTGCGCCGGCTCGAGGCGCAGGAGCTCGACCTCGACGAAGCGTTGAAGCTGTTCGAAGAGGGCATCGAGCGGCTCCGGGAGGCGCGTGAGCGGCTCACCGCGGCCGAGGCCCAGGTGAAGCAGGTGCTCTCGGACAAGGCCGGCAATCTCAAGGTCGAGGATTTCGACGGCTAACCGCGCCCTCGAGGCCTACCTCCAGGACGCCCGCGCCCGTGTGGATGCGACGCTCGAAGCGTGGGGCGCCCGCGCCGACGTCTGGTGGCGCCACCCGCTCCCGGCGGCAATCCGCTACAGCCTGCTGTCGACGGGCAAGCGGCTGCGCCCTACGTTGCTGTTCGCCTCGACCGAAGCGGCGGGAGGCCGGGGAGGCGGGGAACGCGCGGGGGAGACGGGGGTGGCGGAGCTCGCCGCGGCCGTCGAGGTCGTGCACGCGTACTCGCTGGTCCACGACGACCTCCCGTGCATGGACAACGACGACCTGCGACGTGGCCGGCCGACCGCCCACCGCGCGTTCGACGTCGGGACCGCCACGGTGGCCGGCTATTACATGGTGGCGCTCGGCGCCCGGGTGCTCGACGCGGGCATGGTCGCGCTCGCGCTCGAGCCGGCGCGTCGCCGCGCGATCGCCCTCGAGCTGTTCCGCGCCGCGGGCGCGGGGGGCATGATCGGGGGGCAGGCGCTGGATCTCGAAGCGGAGGGGCGGCGGCTGCCGGCGGGGAGCCTCGAGGACGTGCACCGGCGGAAGACGGGGGCCCTGATTGCGGCCGCGTGCGTGATCGGAGGACTCGCCGCCGGGGCGCCGCCCGGGGTGTGCGAAGCGCTCCGCGGCTACGGCGCCGACGTGGGCCTCGCCTTCCAGATCTACGACGACGTGCTCGACGCCACGGCCACCTCCGATCAGCTCGGCAAGACCGCGGGCAAGGACGCGGCGTTCGCCAAGTCGACCTTCGTCACCCTGCTCGGCGTGGGCGCCGCGCGGGCCGAGGCGGAACGGCTGGCGGCGCGGGCGGTGGACCGCTTGCGCCAGGCGGGGTTAGTTTCTCCTACGCTGGCGGAGCTGGCGCACTACATTGTTACGAGGCCTAACTGAGAGTGCGGAGTGGGGAATGCGGAGTGCGGAGTGTCCCGGCGATGGTCGCTCACCAAGAGACCTCTCATCGCCACTCCGCATTCCGCACTCCGCATTCCGCACTAATAGGGAACCGTGCCTTTACTTGAGACGATTACCGGTCCTGCGGATGTAAGGCGGCTCTCCAAGGAGCAGCTCCAACCTCTCGCCGACGAGGTGCGCCGCCGGCTGATCGACGTCGTCTCCCAGACCGGCGGTCACATCGGCGCCGGTCTGGGCGTGGTCGAGCTGACCGTGGCGCTCGGCTACTGCTTCGACTCCCCGCGCGACAAGATCGTGTGGGACGTGGGCCATCAGGGCTACCCTTGGAAGATTCTCACCGGCCGCAACGATCGCCTGCCGACGCTGCGGCAACCGGGTGGCCTGTCCGGATTCCTGCGGCGCACCGAGAGCCCGCACGACCAGTTCGGGGCGGGGCACGCGGGGACCGGCCTCTCGGCCGCGTACGGCATCGCCGCGGCGCGCGATCTCGTGGGCGAGCAGTTCAAGGTGGTAGCGGTGGTGGGAGACGGCGCCCTCACGTGCGGGCTCCCCTACGAGGCGATGAACAACGCCGGCCATTCCGGCCGCGACATCATCATGGTGCTGAACGACAACGGCATGTCGATCGCCCCCAACGTCGGCGCCATCAACAAGTACCTGGGCTCCATCATCGCGAGTCCGATCACCGTCCGGATCCGGGAGCGCGTCAAGGGCTTGATCGAGTCGGTCTCCCACATTGTCGGCGGCCAGAAGCTCGTCGACTTCGCGAAGACGATGGAGGAGAGCATCAAGAACTTCTGGTCCCCGGGGATGCTGTTCGAGGAGCTCGGCTTCCGCTACTTCGGACCGATCGACGGGCACAACATCGCGCAGATGGTACAGACCTTCGAGATCGTCAAGACACTCAAGGGACCACGGGTGGTGCACGTGATCACCGAGAAGGGGAAGGGCTTTCCCCTGCCCGCGCCGGATACCGAGAAGTACCACGCGCGCGCGCCGTACGACCCGGTCACGGGTGAGCTGCGGCCCGTCAAGGCGGGCCCGCCGCAGTGGACCACGGTGTTCGGCGAGGCGCTCACCCAGCTCGCGGGCGAGTATCCCAAGCTCGTGGCCATCACCGCGGCCATGCCGTCCGGGACCGGCACCGGCATCTTCCAGAAGAAGTGGCCCGACCGCTTTTTCGATGTCGGCATCGCCGAGGCACACGCGACCACGTTCGCCGCGGGCCTCGCCACGCAGGGCATCCGCCCCGTGGTCGCGATCTACTCGACGTTCCTGCAGCGCGCCTACGACAGCATCATCCACGACGTCGCGATCCAGCAGCTGCCCGTGATCTTCTGCCTCGACCGCGCCGGCATGGTAGGCGAGGACGGGCAGACGCACATGGGCCTGTACGACATCGCCTACCTGCTGGCCGTGCCGAACCTGACGGTCACCGCACCCAAGGACGGCGCCGAGCTCATCGGATTGCTGCGCTGCGCGCTCGAGCACACCGGAGGGCCGTTCTCGCTCCGCTATCCGCGGGACAAAGCCCCGGGCGAGACACCGCCCGCCGCCGAGGTGGCGACGATCCGCTACGGCACGTGGGACGTGCTGCGCAAGGGGCGGGAGTGCGCCCTGCTCGCGGTGGGTGCGATGTGCCAGCCGGCACTCGCGGCCGCGCAGGAGCTCGCGGGCGAGGGGTTGGACGTGACGGTGGTGAACTGCCGGTTCTTGAAACCGGTGGACCGCGAGCTGCTCGATGCCTTGTTGCACGACCACCGGTTGCTCGTCACCATCGAAGACGGTACCGTGACCAACGGGTTCGGCACCTCCCTCGCCGGCCTGGTGCAGACGGTCGCCCCGGAGACCCGCGTCGTCCCGCTCGGCGCCCCCGACCGCACCTACGAGCACGCGCCCCGCGCGCAGCAGCTCGCGGAGGTCGGTCTGACCGGCGCCGGGATCGCCGCACGGGTGCGCGCGCTGGCCGCGGAGCAATCGCTCACCCACTCATGAACGTCGGGGTCGTCGGCAACCCCAGCTATCGCGATCTCAAGAACATCCTCGCGCATCTCGCGCAGGTCGCGCCCCGGGTCGGAGTCACGCTGTACACCGAGGAGGAGATCGGGCCGCTCTGGCCCGATCCTGCGCCGCCTTCGCTGCACCGTGCGCCCCAGCTCGACTGCCTGATCACCCTGGGCGGCGACGGCACGCTGCTGCGCGGCGCCCGCACCCTCAACGGCGCGGCGACGCCGATCCTGGGCGTGAATCTCGGCCGGGTCGGCTTCCTGACCACCGCCACCTCCCAGACTCTCGACTGGGCGCTCGACGCGCTGGTGCGCAGGGCCTTCGCCACCGAAGCGCGTCTCGCCCTCGCGCCCTTCATCGAGGATAAGCAGGGCAGGAGCCGGGCCGAGCCGATCGTGTTGAACGACGCCGTGGTGCACAAGGGCGGCGTGGCACGCGTCATCCGGCTCCGCGTGTCGGTGGACGGCGACGAAGTCGGGCAGTACTCGGCGGACGGCATCGTGGTGGCCACGCCCACCGGCTCCACCGCGTACGCGCTGTCGGCGGGCGGACCGATCGTCGTGCCGAGCGTGGACGCCATCGTCGTGGCCGCCATCTGCCCGCATACCCTGGCCGTCCGGCCGCTGGTCGTGCCCTCGACCGCCGCCATCACGGTCGAGCCGATTCCTCCCTGGACCGAGGACGTCCTCGTCTCCTTCGACGGCCAGGTCGGCACCACCATGGGCACCGGCGAGCGCTTGGTCGTGAAGCGTGCGGCCCATTCGGTTTTATTGGTCCGGCTGGGGCCCGAGGGCTTCTTCGCCCGCATGCGCAAGAAGCTGCAGTGGGGCGACCTCTCCGACCGGGAGCGTAAATAGTGCTGACGGAGCTGCGCGTCCGCGATCTCGCCGTCATCGCCGACGTCACGCTCCCGCTCGCCCCCGGCCTCAACGTCCTGACGGGAGAGACCGGCGCCGGGAAGTCGATGCTGGTCGATGCGCTCGCCCTCCTGCTCGGCGAGCGCGCCTCGTCGGACGTCGTTCGCCCGGGCGCACAGAAGACCGTTATCGAAGGCGCGTTCGAATTCACCTCTGCCGCCCTCTCCCGCCTTCTGCCGCCTTTTGCCGCCCTGGGGGTGGAGGCGGAGGAGGGAAGACTCGTCCTCAAGCGGGAAATCAGCGGGGAAGGGCGGTCCCGCGCCTGGGTCAACGGCAGCCCCACTACCGTCACTGTCCTGGCGCAGCTGGGCGCGCTGCTCGTGGACCTGCACGGCCAGCACGAGACCCAGTCCCTACTGCGGGCCGACGCCCAGCGCGATATGCTCGATGCCTACGCCGACGCTGCGGTGGAGCGCACGGCGGTGCGCGACACGCATGAACGGCTGCGCGAGCTCGAGCGACGCGAGGAAGCGCTCACCGCCCGACGCGAGGACGTACGTCGCAAGGCGGATTACCTCCGGCATGTGGTCGACGAAATCGAGCGCGCCGCGCCCAGGAACGGGGAGGCGGAGACCCTGGAGGTCGAGGCGAAGCGTCTCGCCCATGCCGACGAGCTCGGCCGCCTGTCCCGCGAGCTCGAGCAGGCGCTCGACACGGCTGGGCTCGCGCGCGCGACCAAACTGCTCGGCGGCCTCACGCGTCTCGATCCTTCCGTGGCCAAGTGGCAAGAGCTGCTCGACGGTGCGTTCGCGCATGTCGAGGAGCTCGCTCAGGCCGCGCGCGACTACGGCGCGGCGATCGAGAGCGACCCCCGCCGGCTCGGCGCCGTCGAAGAGCGGCGCGACGTGTTGTTCCGCCTCGTCCAGAAATACGGTCCCACGCTCCCGGACGTCCTCGCGACCCGTGATCGAGCGACGCACGAGCTCGAGCTGCTCGACACCGCGGACCTGGACCTGCGACAGATTGCTGAGCAGCGCGCCACCGCGGCCGCCGAGTTCACCCGCGCCTGCGTCGCGCTGTCGGCGAAGCGCACGCGCGGCGCCGAACGGCTTGCCCAGGCCGTGAACGAGTTGCTCCCACCGCTCGGAATGCCGGGAGGCCGATTCGCGGCACGACTGGTACCGCTCCCCGCTCCCCGCTCCCAGGGAGCGGAGGATGTTGTCTTCGACGTACAGTTGAACGTCGGGTTGGAAGCACGACCGCTTGGGAAGGTCGCCTCCGGCGGCGAGCTGTCACGGCTGATGCTGGCGCTGAAAGTCGTTCTGGCGCAGCACGACGCCGTCCCGACGCTGGTATTCGACGAGGTGGACCAGGGGATCGGGGGTGAGGTGGGTGGCCGGGTAGGAGAGGCGCTAGCGAGCGTAGCGCAGGCAACCTCGGAGGGCCGGCAGGCGCTCGTGATTACCCATCTCCCGCAGATCGGGGCCTACGCTCATCACCATCTGGTGGTGGCGAAGGGGGCGCGAGGCGGGATCGCGACGAGCGACGTGCAGGTCGTCACGGGTGAGGGGCGCACGCGGGAGCTGGCGCGCATGCTGGGCGACCCCGACATGCGGACGGCGCTCAGTCACGCTGCCGAGCTGCTCAGAAAAGCTTCCGTGTCGGGCGCAGCACGAGCCGATACACCGTCGCCCCGGGGACGAGCCCCGCGCCGCTGACGGTCTGCTCGATCGAGAATCCCCCCTCGATGCTCGACGTGTGGTACGTCAGCGCAAAACCGAGGCGAAGCCATCGCTGCGCCGTACCCTGGTCGAGCACGCTGGCCGCCGTGGGGAATCCCATTCGGGTTGCGAGCGCGACCGAGTCCTGCGACGATTGAAACGCGTACCGATCGCGCACCTTTGAGAAGTAGCCCGCCGTGAACCCGGCCGCGAATTCCGGCGCGAGGCGCACCAGCGGCGCGACGTCCACGCCGATGTAGTCTCCGGGATCCCAACGCAGGTCCACCGTGGCCGCGGCCGGGACCAGAAACGCGTCCCACGGCGCCACCCGGCGCACCCGTGTCCCCGGTCGTTGCGTCCCGGCGCGGACCGCCACGTTGAGCCAGAGCGGCCCTACCGACAGCTCCTGCATCAGCTGCCCTTCGAGGTCCAGCTGGTGATCGCCGACCCCCTGCCAGAGCAGGTCGCTGGCGGAATCCTGCGCCCCCGTCGGCAGGCGGACCAGCGCCTGGAGCGCGGCCGCGTAGTGCGCGCCGGCCAGGAGCCGGTACTTCGCGGCGACCTCGACGTCGCCCATGCGGTAGCGGAAGTTCCGCATGAACGGCACCGTGGTATACCCGAACCCGTTCGGATCGGGGTTGAGGAGCACCTGCTGGAAGGTTTCTCCGGTCAGCGAGTCCGCGGCGAGCGCGACCGTGGTATCGAACCCCGCGATCCCGAACGTCACATTGAGACCCTGCTGGATCCGCGCGACCGCGCTGTCGATGGCATGGCCGGCGGTCGAGGAATCGAGCGGCAGGAACGGCGAGCCCGTCTGCCCCACGCCGTACACGGAGCCGTGTAGCGCGTCGCGCACGCTGCGCCAGCGCGCCGAGCTGTCCCTCGCCGCGCACGGGGACGGAGGGGGGGCCGCACATCCCGCGGCCTGCTGGTCGAGCTGAGCCAGCGCGGCATCGAATTGCGCGAAGAAAGCCGAGTCCGTTCCTCGCGCGCCCAGCGTGTTCAGCACCAGCGGGTTCACGCCGAGGTTGGCGCCCCTGCTCGAGAGCTGAAGCGCGGCTCGCGTCGCCACGCGGACCATCGGCACCATGAGGCTCACCGACAGGCGATCGGTGAGACCGAGCGCGGCGCTGATGGGGTAGGTGCGCCGCTCTTGGCGCACACTCAAGAGGCCGGCCCCGAGACTCGCGACGAAGCGCGGGAGCAGCGGCTGCCGGTCCGCACTCCGGAGCACCTGGGGTCGAATGATGGGCACCACGTCGCCGATCACAGTCCGCACGTTCTGCTCGAGCTGCGCCACCACGGGGATGTAGCGGCCGCCCACCGTGTCTCCCGTGAGCGGGGCGCCGAGCCTCATGCGTCCCGCGTCGGTGAACTGGTCGTTCCACGTCATGATGCGCGGATCGAACGTGACCCGCAGCACGCCGCGGGCTGGGGCGTCCGTCCGCTCGACCGCCTGCGCGGCGGCAAGACTAGCCCCGCCCGTCAAGGCGGGGCTCACGAGCGCGAGAACGAAACGGAGGGTTCGCATTAGCAAAACGGCACCCGCCGGAGGGCGGATGCCGTGTTCGCTACCCCGTGGCACGGGTGGAGTTCGTGCTCAGGGCACGGCGGGAATCGCCGAGCCGTACTTGGCGTTGATGGCCCGCACGACCTTCCGCGCGATGCGCTGGTGCGTCGCCTGGCTCGGGTGGATGCCGTCGCAGCTGAACGCAAGCCCGAACGGTGAGCCGCTGCATGCGGCAGCCGTGTTCGGGAATGGCGCGAACTGAGAGCCGGCGGGCAGCACACCCGCGAGCGAATCCATCGTCACATTTACGCTGTCGGTGAAGGCCCATCCGTGTGCAACCGCGAGCGCCTGGATGATCGCGTTGTATCGGAGCTGAAGCACCGCGAAGAATCTCGTCTCCGCCGGCTCGATCACCGGCGGGGCCGTGCAGTCGAGGGTAGTCGGTGTCCCCCCTTGCGCCGTCGCCAGGAGCCCGAAGCCGTACGCGAAGCTGACGAGGACCGTGTCACCACGGGGAGGGGCGCAGTTCGCCGCCACCGTGAAGGGAGCGGGGGAGAACGCACCCCCGGCCGCGAGGCCGTACCAGGTCGTCCCGCGTGAGAAGAACGGCAACACCACGTTGTTGGCCAAGTGACCCAGGCCCACCGCGATGAGCACGGCGCTCGCTCCCGTCGCTTCGATCGAGTCCAGCGCCTTGGAGTAGCTAATCCGGAACGCGGCCGTGTCGGTCGCCAGCGTGGTGTCGCCCGCCTGTGCGCCGCCCAGCAGGTCGTTGTTACCGGCCCACACGCTCACGAACGTGGGACGGGCGTCCTTCATCGCCTGGACCTGCGTGCGACCGCCGAGGAACAGCAGCGTGAGCGGATTCGAGTTGGCGATTGGCGGCGGCCCATTGGTGAGCATGTCGACCGTTTCAGCGCCGGGCACAGCGACGTTGCTCACATAGGGTGGGATGTTGGGGTTCCGAAGGAGGCACGTCGTCCCTGTGCCGCCACCCACGCGCGCCTGCGTGAAGATGTTCGTGAACGGAGGCGGACAACCCGGCGCGTTGAGGCTCGGATAGTAGAACCGGTCCCCGCCCATCACTCCCCCCACCAGGACGGCGTACGACTGCTTCTGCGTCGAATCGTTGATCCCGCCCGACTGGAACCCCGCGGTGATGCTGTTCCCGATGGCGACGTACCGCTGGAACATCGCCCCGCCCGCGTAGGGCGGCGGGGGCGTGATGAAAAGATCCTCCTCATGGCAAGCCGCGGCGAGAAGTACGATGCTCAAGCCGCCGGCGACGAGAGTACGACGGTGCGTCATCGTCAGGCTCCCTAGAACGCGTAGCTCAGCGACACCCCGAACAGGTGCGCGTAAAAGTCGTACAGGCCGTTGTTCAACCCGGTCGTCGCGGCGCCGACGAGCGGCTCGCGGGTGCGGCCGCGCCGGTCGTTTTGGCGGATGTACTGGTACGCCAGGTCCGCGGTGAGGGCCCGCGCGAGCTTCACCGTCGTGCCCACCGTGAACTCGTTGCGCTGCCCCTCCGGCAAAAGGGGCGTCACGGTTTCGGCCGGGGCCGCGCCGCCGTGATAGAGATAGCCACCGCGGAACGTCCATTTCGCGTTCTTGGCCCACTCCGCGCCGAACCGGACGCCGTTCGTATTCCTATACCGCTCGAACAGCTGTCGATCGAGCGCTCCGGACAGATCTTGCGGGAAACCGATGTCGAGCTCGTCGAACTGGCTCCACCAGGTGCGCTGATAATCACCCAGCAGCGTCCAGCCGTTGGCGACTTTGTACGCCACACCCAGCGCGAACTGCGATGGATTCTTGATCGTGGTCGTCACCGGTTGGGTCCTGAAAACGCCCGTCGACGGGTTGAAGAGATCAAGACCGCCGCTGGCGGGAGATCCGCCGATGAGCGTGTCGATCGGGAAGCCGGCCGGGATGGTCACTGGTCCGGCGGAGATGGTCGCCGGCACGATGAGGCCGGTGCCTACCTGCGTGAAGCTGGCGGTGCCCGAGTAGTCGAATTTCGCCTGTGTCAGGAACTTCGCGCCGAACGAGAGCCGGTCGTTCACCTTGAAGATCGCGCCGAAGTGCGCAGCCACGGTGGTCTTGCTCGCCTCGAGATGGGCGTTGGCGAAGTCGGTCCCGGGTGCGATGCCGAACCAGCCGAACCTCGTGCCCAGCGGTAGGCCCGGAAGGGGAACCGGCGCGTCGGCGAGATCGAGCCGCTGGTTCAGCTCCACCTTGCCGAGCACGATGTCGAGCCCGCCGCCCAGGGAGAGACGCGGCGTCAGCTGGTAGGCGAGCGTGGGCTGGATGTAGACCGAGTGCAGGATGTTCTTGTAGCCCGCGAACCGGCCATCGAACGCCATCGGCCAGTTGGTCTCGAGCCCGTAGGGGGCGAACAACCCGACGCCGATACCGAGCTTGGACGTAGCCCCGTAAGAGATATAGACTTGCGGCACAGCCAGGAGCGGATCTTCCAGCTTGGTCTGCTGCTGGAACAGGTCGTCGGTGAACGACCCTTCCACGTCGAGCAGCGTGACGCCCACGGTGATGTGCCCGCCGGTCAACCCGGCGAGCCCTGCCGGGTTGAAAAACATGGCAGAGCCGTCCGAGCAGGGCGCCGCCACGCCGGTACCGGCGCGTCCCATCGCGCACGTTCCTTGCTCGTAGATACCGAAGCCCTGCGCTCCTAGCAGGGTCGGGACCCCGGCACACAGCAGCAGCGCGTACCTAACGCACACCCGCATACGGTTTGGCTCCGGGTGACTTTGGAGAGGTGGTGGAATGGGCTGGCCAAGGGTAGCATTGGCCCCAATCGTTGTCAAACCCATGCGTGCCAACGCGTCAGCGCTGTACCGGGCGACGTTCGGCGTCGCGCCCCACGCCGCGGCCTCCGCGCCCGGTCGTGTCAACCTGATCGGCGAGCACACCGACTACAATGGTGGCCCCGTGCTGCCGGTGGCGTGCGCAGTGCGCACGGTCGTCGCGGTCGGCCCGGCAGACTTGGGTGTGCTCGAGATGGTCTCGACGCGCGACGGACAGGTCACGCGCATCGACTATCGAGCAGGGCGACCGGCGGGGTGGGGCGCGTACGTCGCGGGGGTGATGCATGAGCTCGTGGCGCTGGGCGCGGCGCCTCTGGAGGGCGGGGCCCGCATCGCGGTGACGAGCGACGTGCCGATCGCCGCGGGACTCGCGTCGTCCGCCGCGCTCACCGTGGCCACGGCGAAGGCGCTCAGCCTGCTCGCCGGGGCCCGCCTCCAGCCCCGCCAGCTGGCGGGCGTGGCGTTCCGTGCCGAGCACGATTACGTCGGCGTGCGCTGCGGCATGATGGATCAGATGATCGCGGCCGTGGCGCGGCCGGGCCAAGCGCTGCTGCTCGAGTGCGCGTCGCTCGCGGCGCGCCACATCCCGATCGGCGGGCGCCTCCTGCTCGTGGACAGCGGTGTGCGGCGTGAGCTCGCCGCCGGCGCCCTCAACGAGCGGCGGGCCGAGTGCGAAGCGGCCGTCGCCCGCCTCAAGAACGAGCTACCGGAGCTCCGCTGGCTCGCGAGTTGGCCCGTCGCCTGGCTGCCGCGCCTCAAGCGAGCGTTACCCGAGCCGCTCCGCTCCCGCGCGCTTCACGTCGTCGGCGAGACCGCCCGCGCTCGGTTCGGCGCGCAGCTCCTCGCCCGCGGGCACCTGAAGCGCTTCGGTGAGCTGCTGTACGAGTCCCACGAATCCTGCCGGCGGCTGTACGACTGCAGCGCGCCCGAGCTGGACACGATCGTGGCCGCCGCGCGGCGGGCGGGCGCCCTCGGCGCCCGACTCACCGGTGCCGGATGGGGCGGGGCGGTGTTGGTACTGCTGGGGAAGGGGGAAGCAGGAAGAGGGAAGCGTGAGCCGCAGGTCGTCCGAGAGATCCAGCAGACGTTTGCGGCGGCGTACGGACGCGAGCCGGGCGTCAGCATGGTGCATCCGTCCGGCGGCGTGCGGCGCGAGGCGGTTCGCTAGCGTGGTTCTCCCAACGGTATGTTACTACAGCCGGGGTGGCGAAATCGGTAGACGCAAGGGACTTAAAATCCCTTGGGAGGCGACTCCCGTGCAGGTTCGAGTCCTGCCCTCGGCACTACGGCGATCCGGACGCCGCCGTGAGTGAGTAATCGACCGGCAGGTTAATGAACGCGCGCACGGCCTGTCCGTGCATCCGCGCCGGACGGAACAACGCCTTCATTACCCAGTCTTTGGTGGGTTGGTCGAACGCCGGGCTGGGGCTCTTGATTATCCGGACAGACCTGGGCTCGACCCGCCCCGTCGTATCGATGATGGCCCGCACAATCACCCGACCCTGAATCCGAGCCTGTCTCAGGAGGGCCGGGTAGACCGGGGGTGGGGCTGAAAGCAGTGCGGGCCGCTCCTCCACAACCGCTTCCGCATACACTTCAGTCCCATCGACCACGATGCCGTTCGCCCGACCGCCCTCGACGCCGCTCCCGGAGTAATCCTTCGGATCGAACCGCTCTTGGAGGTCCACCGGGGGAATGTCGGTGGGGATCTGCGTCGGTACGGCGACAGCCTGAAACCCCTTGAGCGCGTCCACCAGCTGCACCGGTGCTGGGTCGGCAGGTTTCTGCTGCTCCTGGGGTGCAAACAGTACTACGGTGGTGTCCACCCTGAGTCGGGCGTCGCTCGGAGCCGCGTGGAGCGTCGCGTACACCACCCCTCCGATCATCGCGGCATGGATTACGAGCGATGCCAAACCGACGCCGAGCCATCCCTTTGCCGTGAAAACCACGGATCCACCTCCGGTGCCTGTCCTGCCGGCGATTCGTACGGCCTCATCCGGGGCGGAGAGTCGTGGGACGGCGTCCCCCGGTCTTCGACAGGTAGGACGCACAGACACCGCCGAAGGTTGCAGCGACTTCGCGACCCCCCGGGGGGGGCTTGACGTAGGGCGTCGTCTATGCAAAAACAATGGTGTGCGATAGATGACCAAGGAGCCGCGATGGCTGGGATGTGGGCTCGCTTGCAGGCCGACTTGAACGTGAAGCTTCGCCGCGGGGCGTGGTACCGTATCACGCGGCTCGATCCGCTTCGGGCCGTTCTCGAGGTCGGTGGCCGCCTGCTCGAAATTCCATCCGCGTTCCTGCAGGTCATCGAGCGGCCGCCCCGCAGGTGGAGCGTGGTCCCCCGGCCCGGCGACGCCGTGCGTCTCCCCGCGGGCTGGGGCGAGCGCTACGCCGTTTGCCCGAGCTGCCGGGAGCGGCAGTCGCTGGCGGGACGGCCGCGCCGCATGACCTGCCGGCGGTGCGGCGAGGAGTTCGAAGTCGCCTGGTCGGAGGCCGGCTGACAGCACTCTGACACGTCCGGTGCAACCAATTGGGGCCTCCGTACGTCTTACAGGTCGAAGCGTGCGGTCAGACCAGCAGTCCGGGAGGCATCCAATGCGCGTTTATGCTTTGCTCCTCGCCGTCGTTCTCACTAGCGGTTACGGCTACGCCGCCCAGATCGCCGTGTCCTCCTTGGGACCCGGTCGGCAGCCAGCGACCGAGCCCGCGGGCGCGATCCCTGCCAGCGGCGCCCTCGACGGCGTGTGGTACGGCGGGGTACTCGATCCCGTAACAGTCGAGTCCCGAAGCAATGGAGCGCGGGCTGCGGCGACCCAGGGCAAGGTCATGAGCCGGCCGACCGTGCGCTGTACCGAGACGCGTCCCTCCAGATTCCAAGCCGTTTCCTGAACGTTCGAGGGGGGCTTCGGCCCCCTTCACCCGCATCACGCTGCTCCGTCTAGCGCCGTCGCGCGCTCGAAACCCCACCTCGCGAACTGCCGTACGACCTGCCAGTATGGAGCGTATCCGCAGGAGGGGAGGGGCCGTGAGTGCATTCTGGGACACCTGGCGCAAAGAGATCGTGCGCGGCGCGGCGTTGTTCTGCGCCGTGCTCGCGATCGGCTTTTTCGTGCACTATGCCGTCGGCCGCGCGCGCCAAGGCGTGATGCACGATCTCCCAATGGCGCTGCGCGACCTGCGCTCCGAGTTCGCGCGGGACGACGGCGGGCCCGGTCGCTTGGCCGGGGCGCCATGGACGTACCGCGCCAAGCTCGGTCCGAAACAATGGGTATGGATCCGGAACACCCGTGGCTCTGTAACCGTCCAGCCGGCCAGGGGTGACTCGTTGCAGGTCTCCGCCGTGAAAACATTCCGCTCTTCGGACAGCGCGAGCGTCCGCCTCGTCGCCGTGCCGTACGACGGCGGCGTTGCCGTCTGCGCCGTTTGGGGTAGCGACAGCGGTTGCGGTCCGGGACATAGCGACGTCGAGCTGCGAGGCAGACGCCACAACGACGTGGCCGTAGACTTCACCGTGCGGCTGCCGCGCAGTGCGAGCCTGGGCGCCACGACCATGGTAGGGGATGTCCACGTGACGGGGGCGCGTGGCCCCCTGGTGATCCACACGATGAGCGGGGACGTGGATGTCGCGACGGCGAACGGCCCGGTGAAGGCCGAGTCGATGAACGGCGACGTGCGGGTCCGCGTGGAGGCGTTCGGTGACACAGGCGGCGTTTCCGCCACCACGATCAACGGCTCGGTGACCGCCGAGCTGCCGGCGCAGCTCGACGCACGAGTGGAGGCGAAGACGGTGAACGGCTCGATCACCACCGACTATCCGCTCACGGTGAATGGCAGGTTCACGGGTCGTAATGTGAAGGAGACGCTCGGCCGGGGAGGGCGCGAGGTCCACCTCGAGACCGTGAACGGCTCTATCAAACTGAAAAAAGCGGTCTAGCGCGCGGCGGACAGGTAGCGAGCCACGTCGTCCGGGAAGGTGCGGACGTCGATCGGCTTGGAGAGGTACCCGTCGAACCCGGCCGCCAGCGCTTTCTCCCGATCTCCCGGCATCGCGTGGGCAGTGAGGGCGACGACCTTCCAGGGGTGGTCGCCCTCGATCTGTTTGACGTCGCGCAACACGCTATAGCCGTCGCGCCCGGGCAGCTGGATATCGAGCAGCACCAGCGCGGGGGGCGGCTGCTCGGCCTGTAGCGTGGCCACCAGCGGCTCGCCCGACGTCAGTCCGACGACGCGATGGCCCTTCATGGTCAGCAGGGCCGTGATGAGCTTCAGGTTGTCGGGCTGATCCTCCACCACCACGATCGTCGCCATCACGGCTGCTCCGGCCGACGCTCGGCCCGCTGCAGGGTGAACCAGAAGGTGCTGCCCTTGCCGAGCTCCGAGTCCACGCCGATGGTCCCGCCGTGCAGCTCCACGAGGCGCTTGGAGAGCGCGAGGCCCAGGCCCGTCCCCTCGTACCGGCGGCTCGCGCTCGCGTCGATCTGCACGAACTCTTGAAACAGCTTTCCCTGGTCGGCCGGGGCGATCCCGATGCCGGTGTCGCTCACGGCGACCCGCACCCGCCCCGCGTCCCCCAGGCGCGCGCTGAGCGTGACGCGGCCGCCGTCGATCGAGAACTTGATGGCGTTGGAGAGGAGGTTGAGCAGCACTTGGCGGAGGCGCCCCCGGTCGGCCGAGACCACGAGGTGGTCGGGCAGCGGCTCGATCACCAGCTCGTGCCGCCGGGCTTCGAGCTGCGCGCGGACGGTGTCGGCGGCCTCCTGGAGCAGCGCGCCCACCTCCAGTGGCTCGAGCCGCAGCTCCATCCGGCCGGCCGCGATCTTCGACAGGTCGAGCAGCTCGTTGATGAGCTCGAGCAGGTGACGGCCGTTGCGCGCGATGGTCTCGAGGTAGTCGCGCTGGGTTTCGGTGAGCGGGCTTGCGGCGGTCCCCATCGTCAGGAGCAGGTCGCTGAATCCGATGACGCTGTTGAGGGGTGTGCGAAGCTCGTGCGACACGTTCGCGAGAAATTGGTCCTTGAGCTTGCCCGCCTGGTCGAGCTCCGCGTTCAGGCGCGACATCTCCTGGTGCTGTGCCTCGAGCTCGGCGTTTTGTGACTCGAGGCGCTGGGCGGCGTGGCGCACTTCCACCGCCAGGCGACGGGTATGCTGGTGGGCGGAGTCGCGCTCGCACGCGATGGCGAGGTTCGGCGCGGCCTGCTCGAGCGCGACGCGCGCGCCGTCCGAGAGCTCCCCCGCCACGGTCGCGACGAGCAGTCCCACCAGGCGATCCCGGGAGCGCAGCGGCGCGAGCGCGAGGCCTCCGGCGGACTCGTCGTCCGCAATGGTGAGTTGCAGCTGCGTCCGCACCGGCCCGGCCGCGGCGCTCGGGTAGTAAATGACGGTGACCGCGTCCCCTACCACCTGGCGCACGACGTCGCGGGACAAGGGTCGGGCGGTGGCGCGCCGGACCGCCGTTGGCCCCCATTCGTTGGTGTCGTACTGCGGCTGATAGAGCGCGAGCGCCGGTGCGCCGGTGGCGGCCGCGATGACGTCGAGTGCGGGGCCGAAGCTCCCCGCGGCGGTCGCCTCGCCCGGCGGGGCGTTCAGGGCCGTGAGCAGGCGTCCCGCGTGATCCTGCATCCGCTCCCGCCAGGCGAGCGCCGCCGCCATTTGATTCACACCGCGCGCGATCGTGCCGAACTCCTCCGGCTGGTTCTCGTCGAGTCGCTCGTCGTAGCGGCCCGCGGCCACGCGCTGCAGGGCACCGACGACGTGGGCGAACGGCGTGGCAAGTCGCCCCCGGTTGTACCAGAGCCCAACGCCGAGCGCCACGAGGACGATCACGAAGATCACGGTCGTCTGCGCCGCCGCCTGGATCGCGTTATCGCCGACTTCGGCGGCGAGCTCCTGCAGGGCGGCGAGGTGGGGCTGCACGTTGGGAGAGGGCGCAATCCGGGCCAGCTGCTCGAGCCGCTGGCTGAGCTCGATCATGTCCGCCTGCGTGCGTCGCGCGCTCCGCCAGATGGCGATGCGGTCGGCCAGGCCCGCGACGGCGATGGCGAGGAACGCCGCGGCGAACAGCCGGCTGATGCTCGGAACGGGCGAAGGGCGCACCGACGCTGGACTCGTCATGCGACCGCTACAAATAGGGGAGCGACCCGCGGCAGGACAAGAGCGGCGGCGGCGGCGTGCTGGCGGGAGGCGGCCCCGGATTGTAAGCTAGCCCCCACGTCCGTGTCCGATCTGCTCGACTCCCTACGTGAGGCCCTCGCTGACCGCTATGCGGTCGAGCGGGAGCTGGGCCGTGGAGGCATGGCCACGGTGTTCCTGGCGGAGGACCTGAAGCACCACCGATCGGTGGCAATCAAAGTCCTGCACGCCGAGGTCACGGCGGCGCTCGGCGCCGAGCGGTTTCTGCGCGAGATCGAGATCGCCGCCCGGCTGCAGCACCCCCACATCCTGCCCCTGTACGACTCCGGCGCCGCGACCGGCTTCCTCTATTACGTCATGCCGTACGTCGAAGGGGAATCCCTGCGCGACCGCCTGACGCGGGAGAAGCAGCTGCCCCAGGAGGACGCGCTCCGCATCGCAACCGAGGTGGCGGGCGCGCTGGCGTACGCGCACAGCCGAGGCGTGGTGCACCGGGACATCAAACCCGAGAACATCATGCTGTCGGGCGGCACGGCCGTGGTGACGGACTTCGGCATCGCGCGCGCGGTAAGCGCGGCGGGAGGGGAACAGCACCTCACGCAGACCGGCACCATCATCGGGACGCCGGCGTACATGAGCCCCGAGCAGTCCACGGGCACGAGCGAGATCGATGGGCGCAGCGACCAATACAGCCTCGCGTGCGTGGTGTACGAGATGCTGGTGGGTGAGCCGCCGTTTACGGGACCCACGCCGCAGGCGATCATCGCGCGCCATTCGCTGGACATGGTCTCGCCGCCGTCCATCGTGCGCGCCACGATTCCCGACGCGGTGGAGGGCGCAATCCTCCGCGCGCTCTCCAAGATCCCGGCCGACCGCTACCCGACCACCGCGCTGTTCGCGGAGGCGCTGAACACTCCGTCGGCCGCGACCGGGGCGTTTCGGCGGGCGACCCTGGAGCGTGGCATGAGGCGCCCGCGCCGTGGCCTGTGGCGTATCGCGCCCGCGGCGGGCGTGGTCGGGCTGGTGCTCGTGGCGGCGGTCGCAACGGTAGTCGTCCGCCAGCGGGCCGCCCCTCGTGCCGGCACGGAGGGCGGCCTCGACCCGCGGCACGTGGCGGTGCTCTACTTCGCGGACGAGAGCAAACAGCAGCATCTGGGCTACGTGGCGGACGGGTTGACGGAAGCGCTGATCGAGCGGCTCAGCCAGGTCTCGTCCCTGGATGTCGTCACGATGAATGGTGTCGCCACGTACCGGCACTCTAGCCTCTCACGCGATTCCCTCGCCCATCTGCTGAATGTGGGGAGTCTGATCGAGGGCAGCGTGGAGCCGCTGGCTGAACGCGTGCGCGTCACGGTTCGACTCGCTGACGGCGCGAGCGGCGCCGACATCGGCCGCGCGACCTTCGAGCAGCCGGCCGGGAACCTGTTAGCTATGCGGGATAGCCTCGCCGAGGCCGTTGCCCGGTTTCTCCGACAGCGTTTGGGCGAGGAGGTTCGGCTGCGCGAGCAGCGCCAAGGCACGCAGAGCGTGGAGGCATGGAGCTTGGTCCAGCAAGCGGAGAAGGCCCGCAAGGAGGCGGAGCAATGGTCGCGAGCCGACAGCGTGGAGGCTGCGGCCACCTCATTCCGCGCGGCTGACTCGCTCGCCGCTGCAGCCGAGACCCTGGACCCGCGCTGGGTTGACCCAGTTGTCCTACGGGGGCAGGTCGCGTATCGCCAATCGCGCGTCGACTACAACCCGCTGCACGCCGCGCCTTGGATTGACAAAGGTCTGGCCTTTGCGCAGCACGCCCTCGATCTCGACTCCAAGAGTCCCGACGCGCTCGAGCTGCGTGGTACGCTCCGCTACTGGCGCTACCTGCTGCGGCTGGGGCGTCCGGCGGAACTGCCAGGGTTGCTGAACCAGGCTGAGGCAGACCTGCGGGACGCCGTGGCGCTGGCACCCGCTCTGGCGAGCGCATGGAGCACGCTCAGCCATCTGAACTATCAGAAGCCGGACTTCGTGGAAGCGAAGATCGACGCCCAGCGCGCTTATGAGGCCGATGCGTACTTGAGCGTCGCCGACCAAATCGTGTGGCGCTTGTTTACGACGTCCTACGATCTCGAGCAATTCGCGGACGCCACGTACTGGTGCGCGGAAGGGCGGCGTCGTTTCCCCCGCAACCCGCGGTTCGTGAAATGCCAGCTATGGCTCATGACCTCCGATGCCGAGGCACCGAATCCCGCGCAAGCCACGCGGCTGGTGGACGAGCTGGCCACGCTGACGCCCGACGAGCAGTGGCGATACGACTCCCTGGAGGCGCAGATGTGGGTGGCGGCGGTGCTCGCACGGGCCGGACTCGCGGATAGCGCCCGCCACGTGCTGGGGCGATCAACCGACTACGACCGGAAAGTCGATCCGCAGCGCGAGCTTCTCTCGGTGGCCGCGTTCGCGTACACGCTCTTGAGGGACCGGGACCAAGCACTACGCCTCCTCCAGGAGCAGATGGCCGCCAACCCGCAGCATCGCGTCGGCCTTGCCAAGATTTCGCACTGGTGGTGGCGGGATATCCGGGATGACCCTCGCTTCAAGGAGCTGTTGCGCACGACCAAGTGAGCGCTCCAACCGCTGAGGGGACGGGCGTTCAGGGTGCAGGTTGTAGCAATTGTGTTACAACCCCCGGGTTGCTGCCACCCAGCGGGGCGCGGGGAATCGGCGCAGATTTTGCCGAATCAGCCGCACGGAAGCCCGGATCGCTCTCCCCGACACCCTCAGGAGTCGAGCCATGAAGCGCATCGTCCTGCTGTCCGTCACCTGCGCCCTGGTCGTTGCGTGTCAGGACCAGCGTTCTCCCACCGCTGCGAGACCTCCTGCTTTCCAGCTCGTCGAGGCGGGTCACGATCACTTCTTCTTTTTGCCACCGATCGTTCCTCAGCGGACGTTCACGGGGACGTTCAATCCGGCGCTCAAGCCCGTCGTCCAAATCTGCCAGCTCGACGTCACGGCGGACGCGAGCCACACTCCGCTCGGCTGCACGGCGGGTGTCGATCCGATCAATCCGGGGCCTGTCACCGCCGATCTCGCAGGGCAGCAGTACAACGTGAATTGGGACACCCGTCAGTCCGGCATTTCTCCAGACAATTTCTATCGGATCCAGGTGTTTGGGTCGCTCAAGGGAGTCCTGCTTGGGTTTGCCGACGTGGATCCCGTCAACAACGGCAGTCAGCTGAAGAACGTGAACACCGGGGAATACATCGGCCTCGTGGACGGGCGCACGCTGCCCATCAAGTTCCGCATCGAGCGTGGCGCGTTCGGGACCAACTGTGTGCGCGACTGCGCCGAGGCGAGCGTGACGAACGACGGTGCCACGGTGATCACGAATACCGGCTTCGCGGGCGCCCTGTTCCCGCCCCTGTGGATTCGGCCGGACGTCCTCGAGCGACTCGGCGTCGACAACGTCGTGGTGACGATCGAGCGCGTGAACCTGTCGGACCTGGACGGCCCGTGTATCCCGCGCGACTTGCCGCAGGCCGAGGGATGCTATCGCTTCAGGACGTCACCGGACGTCGGGCTATTCAGCACCGATGTCACCGTGGGCATCTGTGTCGAGGTGCCCGAGGGCAATGCGCGCCACGACGGCGCGCAGTTGTTCAGCCTGGAGGAAGACGAATCAGGGACGGTGACACCGTTGCCCAACGCGCCCGCGTCGTTTGTGACGTGCGAAGGCTTCGCCTCCGCGGCCTCGGGAAGGGCGCTCGGCTTGTTCGCGCGTGGCCTGCTGCTGCGCGTGGGATCCTGGCTGGCCCCGTCGTCCGCGCATGCGGCGCACGTCGGCGCGGGCGGCACCACCGGCTCCTTCAGCCGCATTGGCTGGGTGTTGCCCGCGGTGATCGACTTCAATGACGTGTCGCCTGGAACCGTCGTCAACGAGACCTATTCGTCGCGCGGGGCGACGTTCCGGCGGGCGCCGAGCGAGAGCGCGAACAACTGCGGCTCCGGGTCGGACGTGTACGCCAATAACAATGGCGGATCGCTCCCGACCAACGCGGTCAGTCTATGTTCCGGCGAGTTCGCCGCCGATTTCAGCGAGAACACCCAAGGTCGCGTCGAGGCCGACTTCAGCGCCCCGGTGTCGACCGTATGCATCCACGTGGATCCGACCGGGTTCCAGCCAGGCTCGCAGCCCGGAGCAACCGGGTTCATCGAGGCGTTCGACGGGGAAGGCGGGTCCATCGCGAAGACGATCTCCGCACCGGACGTCCCGCAGACCATCTGCGTGCAGGCGCCGCGAGGCGTCGACATCTCGAGCGTCCAGTTCGCGGGTTCGGGCGACGGGTTCGCGCTGTTCGACGACCTGGAGGTGACGTTCTCCGAGCCGCCGAGCAGCGATTAGAGGACCGCACCACCGGTCGCCGGGGGCGGCCGCGGGTCGGGCCGCCCTCGCGCGTTTTCGCCGCGCTTACACGCTCCGCGGCGAGCCGCTAGCTTTTTTCCCGTGCGCCCCACCAAGCTCGGCATCATCGGCCTCGGTGCAATCGGGGGCTCGCTGGCGCTCCAAGCGAAGCGGGCCGGGATCGCGACCGTGCTCGGCTGGTCCCCCCAGCCTGCGGAGCGCGTCGCCGCGGTGCGGCGGGGCGCGATCGACGACGCGCCGCCCCGCGCGGCGGACGTGGCGCGCGCGGTCGAGCTGCTGGTGCTGGCGGCACCGCCCGCCGCCAACCTCGCGCTGCTCGGCACCCTCAAGCCCAGCCTTGGCGCCGCTGCGCTCGTGACCGATGTCGGGTCCGTGAAGCGCGCGATCGTCGCCCGGGCGGTCGGCGTGGGGCTCGGGCGTCGCTTTGCCGGCGGGCACCCGCTCGCCGGCACCCATGCGCATGGCTTCGCCGCCGCCCGGGTCGACCTGTTCACGGGCGCGATCGTGTACATCACGTCGACCCACGAGGGGGAGGACGCCGCGCGCGAGGTCTCGCACTTCTGGGAGAGCGTGCTCGAGGCGCATCCGGTGCGGATCGACGCCGCGCAGCACGACCACCAGCTGGCGCTCACGAGCCATCTGCCGCAAGCGGTGGCGTCCTTGCTTGCCCACCACCTCGCCCACGCCACGCCGCCCGGTGCGACGTTCGGTCCAGGGGCGCGCGACGTCACGCGCCTCGCCGCTTCGGAGCCGGCGCTCTGGACTGAGATCTTCCTCATGAACCGGGACGAGCTGCTCCCGGCGCTCCGCTCCCTCGAAGAGCCCCTGGGAGAGCTCGAGCGCGCACTCGAAACCGGGAACGCGCAGGCCGTCACGGCGTGGCTCAGTCGCGCGGCGCAGTGGCGCCGGCAGGCCGACGCGTGAGGGTGCAAGGCGTCGTCCGCCCACCGGGCGACAAGAGCATCTCGCACCGCGCCGTGATGCTCGCAGCGTTGGCGCGCGGCACCAGCGAGCTGCAAGGGCTGCTCACCGGCGCCGACGTGAAGAGCAGCGCGCGCGTGCTACGGCAGCTCGGGACGGAGATCTCGACCATCCGCGAGGGCTCCAAGGTGACGGTCCACGCCTCTCGCTTCTCTGCTCCCAGCTCCCGGCTCCACTGCGGTAACTCCGGGACGACCGCCCGGCTCATGCTCGGCATCCTCGCGGGACAGCGTTTCGCGGCGACGCTCACGGGAGACGCCTCACTGCGCCGCCGGCCGATGCGTCGGGTCACGGAGCCGCTGCGCGCCATGGGAGCCGAGATCCAGGAGACAGGCCGCGACGCGCTCCCGCTCACGATTCGCGGCGGTCGGCTCCGCCCCCTCGCCTACACGACGCCCGTCGCGAGCGCGCAAATCAAGAGCGCCCTGCTGCTCGCGGGACTCACCGGGAGCGTGGGCGTCACGATTCGCGAGCCGTATCGCTCGCGCGATCACACGGAGCGGCTGTTCGTACATCTGGGGTTGAGCCTGCACGAACGGGACGGGGCCATCACCTACGAGCCTCCTGAGCGTCGTGCTGTCGTGCCGTCGTTCCGTCTGTCGGTTCCTGGTGATGCCTCGTCCGCGGCATTCCTCGTCGCGGCCGCCGCACTCGCCGAAGCCGGCGAGCTGGTCATCGAAAACGTCGGGGTCAACCCGACCCGCACCGGCTTCCTCGTGGTGCTCGAGCGCATGGGCGCGCACGTGGAACGGGTGAATCTCCGGGATGAGGGCGGCGAGCCGGTGGCCGACCTGGTGGCCCGGCCGGCCGCGCTCCGCGGGACCGAGGTGAGCGCGCCGGAGGTGCCGACGCTCGTGGACGAGGTCCCGGTGCTCGCCGTGCTCGCGAGCCGGGCCGCCGAGCGGAGCGAGACGGTGTTCCGCGAGGTGGGCGAGCTCCGGGTGAAGGAGAGCAACCGGCTCGAGCTCATCGCGGCCAACCTCCGCGCGGTAGGCGTACAGGCGGAGGCGCGCGGCAACGACCTGTTCGTGTGCGGCACGACACACCCCCCTCGCGGCCGGGTCGACACGGCGCGCGATCATCGACTGGCCATGGCGTTCGCGGTGCTCGGGACCGTGCCGGGGGCGGAGGTTCGGCTCTCGGAACAGGCCTCGGTGGCCATCAGCTACCCGCAGTTCTTCCGCGACCTGAAGAGAATTGGGGAAACGGGAAAGGGGAAACGGGAAAGGTGAGCCTCCGGGTCATCGCCATCGATGGCCCCGCGGCGTCGGGGAAGAGCTCGACCGCCGCGCTGGTCGCTCGGCGGCTGGGATGGGCGCACCTCGACTCGGGAGCGCTGTATCGGGCGATCACGCTGGGGGTGCTCGACAACCTCGGGGAGCAGGGAGCAGGGAGCAGGGAGCAGTGGTCTGCAGAGCGGATCGTGGCGCTCGCCGAGGATCTTCCGGTTCGCCTCGTTCTGGTGGGCGACACGTTCCGGCCCGAAGTGGCCGGCGTGGACGTGGCACACGCGATCCGCTCCGAGCGGGTGACGCAACGCGTTTCCGAGATCGCCGCCATTCCCGAAGTGCGTCACTGGGTGAATGTGCAGCAGCGGGAGGCGGTGCAGGGCCACGCGCGAGGAGTGGTGGTGGACGGCCGCGACATCGGGACCGTGGTGTTCCCGGATGCCCCGCTGAAGGTGTTTCTCACGGCGAGTCCGGAGGAGCGGGCACGGCGGCGCCTGGCCGAGCGGGGCGGGGGGGGAGGCGGGGAGGCCGAGGTCCGCCGGGAGGCCGAGGTCTTGGCGGCCCGGGACCGCGCCGATTCGACCCGCGCGGTGGCGCCCCTCAAGGCCGCCGCGGACGCCGTGGTGCTCGACACCACGCGGCTCTCGCTCGAGCAGCAGGTCCAGGCGGTCGTGGCGCTGGCGCGGGAGCGCCCCCCCGGCTAGGTTTGGCGTCTTGTGTTCCGGAGCCCCGGGGATCGCCTGCGGGCCCATGGTCCAAACCCGCAACCGAACCGGTGTGCTGAATGCTGGTAGATACGGAAAACCTTCCCGAGTCGAAGTCCGAAGCTCCCGCTCCCGCTCCCGCTCCCGCTCACTCCCACCTCCGCGTCCGGTCCGACCTGCACGAGGAGTACTCGTCGGACGAAATCGCGAAGATGACGGAGCTGTACGAGGGGACGCTTTCCAATATCGAAGAAGGTGAGATCGTCAAGTCGAAGGTGCTCCGGGTGACCGACACCGCCGTCATTCTCGACGTCGGGTTCAAGTCGGAAGGCGCCGTGCCGATCGACGAGTTCAAGGACGCGCGCTCGCTCAAGGAAGGGGACGAGGTCGAGGTATTCCTCGAGCATCTCGAGGATCAGGAAGGTGCGGTCGTCCTCTCGAAGAAGAAGGCCGATTTCATGCGGGTCTGGGAACGGATCCGCGAAGCCCACGAGAAGGACGAGGCGGTGTCGGGCACGCTCGTCAAGAAGATCAAAGGCGGGGTCGTGGTGGACCTGATGGGGGTGGACGCCTTCCTCCCCGGCAGCCAGATCGCGCTGCGGCGGGTGCCCAACATCGATGAGCTGCTCGGCCAGAGCTTCGAGTTCAAGATCATCAAGCTGAACAAGCGGCGCCGCAACATCGTGGTGAGCCGCCGCGTGCTGCTCGAAGCCGAGCGCAAGACCAAGCGCGACGTCCTGATGAAGGAGCTGCAAGTCGGCCAGACCCGGAAGGGCATCGTGAAAAACATCACCGACTTCGGCGCCTTCATCGACCTCGGGGGCGTGGACGGCCTGCTCCACATCACCGACATGAGCTACGGCCGGGTGTCGCACCCGTCCGAGATGGTGCACATCGGGCAAGAGGTCGAGGTCAAGGTCCTCGACATCGACTGGGAGCGCGAGCGCATCAGTCTCGGCTTGAAGCAGCTGCAGGCGTACCCCTGGAAGAACGTGGCCGCGAAGTACCCGGTGGGCACGCGCGTGCAGGGCAAGGTGGTGTCGATCACGAACTACGGCGCGTTCGTCGAGCTGGAGCCGGGGATCGAGGGACTGGTCCATATCTCCGAGATGAGCTGGACGCGCAACGTGCGACACCCCTCGAAGATCGTGTCGATCGGCGAGACGATCGAAGCGGTGGTGCTCAAGGTGGACGAGACCGAAGAGAAGGTCTCGCTCGGCATGAAGCAGACCGAGGAAGACCCCTGGATGGCGCTGCCCCAGAAGTACCCCGTCGGCATGCGCATCAAGGGGAAAGTCCGCAACCTCACCTCGTTCGGCGCGTTTGTGGAGATCGAGCCCGGCATCGACGGCCTGATCCACATCTCCGACATGTCGTGGACCAAGCGCGTGCAGCATCCGTCCGAAGTCGTGAAGAAGGGCGACGAGGTCGAGGTGCTGATCCTGAACGTGGATGCCGAGAACAAGCGGATTTCCCTCGGCCTGAAGCAGGCGCAGGAAGACCCGTGGCTCCGGATCGGCGAGACGTATCCCGTGGGCACCGAGCTGCGAGGCCGGGTGCTCCGCCTCATGGACAAGGGCGTGGTGGTGGACCTGGGCAGCGACATCGAAGGGTTCGTCCCCATGTCCCAGCTCGGGATCGCCGACATCCAGAATCCCGCCGACGCCGTGAAAGAGGGACAGGCGGTCGAGCTGAAGGTGCTCGAGGTCGATCCGATCCACCATCGGATCGTGCTGGCGGCGACGGGCTGGCCGAAGGACGACACTGCCCCGGAAACAGCTAAGCAGGACCCGCAGGACTAGACGCACAGACGCGGTAAGGCTAGACGCACAGACGCGGCAGACGCACAGGGGAGAATAGATGGGAGGGGCTAGGAATACCTGCCCTCTCTCGCTGTTCTCCCCTGCTGCGTCTGTGCGTCTGTGCGTCTGTGCGTCTGTGCGTAATGCGTCTGTGCGTCTAGATTGTCGCCATGTCCATGCGAGAGAAGCTCGAGCTCCTGCAGCAGAAGCGCGCCGATGCCGGGCTGGGCGGCGGCACCGAGCGTATCGCGGCGCAGCACGAAAAGGGCAAGATGACCGCGCGGGAACGGCTCGACGCGCTGCTCGACCCCGGGACGTTCGTGGAGCTGGATCGCTTCGTCACGCATCGGTCGACCGACTTCGGGCTGGCGGACGAGAAATACCTGGGCGACGGCGTGGTGACCGGGTACGGGCGGATCGCCGGGCGGCTGGTGTACGTGTTCTCCCAGGACTTCACGGTGTTCGGTGGGTCGCTCTCCGAGGCCCATGCGGAAAAGATCTGCAAGGTGATGGATCTGGCCTTGAAGAACGGCGCGCCCGTGATCGGGCTCAACGACTCGGGCGGCGCCCGCATCCAGGAAGGCGTCGCCTCCTTGGGCGGCTACGCCGACATCTTTCTGCGGAATACCCTCGCGTCGGGCGTGGTGCCCCAGATCAGCGCGATCCTGGGTCCGTGCGCCGGCGGCGCGGTGTACAGCCCGGCGATCACCGACTTCGTGTTCATGGTGCGCGGGATCTCCTACATGTTTGTCACAGGGCCGAGCGTCGTGAAAACCGTGACCCACGAAGAAGTGGACTTCGAGGGTCTGGGGGGCGCCGATGTGCACGGCGCCACGTCGGGAGTGGCGCACTTCGTGCACGCCTCGGAGCTCGAGGCGCTCGCGGCCATCCGCGCCCTGGTTGGTTTCATTCCGTCGAACAATCTGGACGACCCGCCGATGCTTGCGACCGCGGATCCCGCGGACCGACGGGACGAAGAGCTGCTCGACGTGGTTCCCGACGAGCCCACCAAGCCGTACGACATGCACGACGTGATCCGGCGCGTGGTGGATGACGGTCAGTTCCTCGAAGTGCACCGGGACTTCGCGGGGAACCTGCTGGTCGGCTTCGCGCGCCTCGGGGGACGGTCCGTGGGCGTGGTCGCGAACCAACCCGCGGCGCTCGCGGGCGTGCTCGATATCAACGCCTCGCTCAAGGGCGCCCGCTTCATCCGGTTTTGCGACGCGTTCAACATTCCCCTCGTCACCTTCGAGGACGTGCCGGGATTCCTCCCCGGTGTGGCGCAGGAGCACGGCGGCATCATCAAGCACGGCGCCAAGCTGTTGTTCGCGTACTGCGAGGCGACCGTCCCCAAGCTCACGGTGATCACCCGCAAGGCGTACGGCGGGGCCTACGACGTGATGAACTCGAAGCACGTGCGCGGTGACTACAACGTCGCCTGGCCCACCGCCGAGATCGCGGTGATGGGCCCGAAGGGGGCCGTGGAAATCCTCTACAAGGACGACGCCACCGAGGCGCGCGAGACGGAGTACCGCGAGAAGTTCGCCCATCCCTATCTCGCGGCCGCGCGCGGCTACGTGGACGACATCATCGATCCGCGGGACACGCGGCCCCGGCTGATCGACGCCCTCGCGACGCTCGCCACCAAGCGAGACCGGAATCCGCCGAAGAAGCATGGCAACATCCCTCTGTAGCGCGCTGCTGCTGGTGACGCTGTTGCAGGCGCCGCCTCCCCCCGCACCCCCGGAGGATTCACTCGCCACGCTGCGCGGCCGGGCGGCACGGGACTCAACGGACGCGCAGCTCTGGCTGCTGATGGGGCGCGCGTACCTGGGACTGGGGACCGAGGTGCACGGCGCGACCCATCGGTCGAGCGAGGACAGCGTCTGGACCCGCGCCGTGCTCGACACCGCGGAAGAGGCCTTGGCCCGCGCGGCCGCGCTCGCCGGACCGCTGGGCACGAGCGCGGTGGGCGACAGCGCCCGCGTATTTCGGGTCGGCGCGTGGGCCGCCCGCTCATGGCTCGGGTGGGAGTCCAGCGGTGTGGACGCCGGTGTGGAGGCGTGGGGGCCGTTGCCCATGGACCTCCGCGTTCCCCCGGTCCTCGAGGAGCTGGGCGAAAACCTGTTGCGCGCCTGTCCGGCCGGGGGCGTGCTGCTGACGGCAGGGGATGCCGATTTCTACGCGGCCTGGTACATGCGGTTCGCCCGCGGTCTGCGGCCCGATCTGCTCGTCATCCCGCTTGCGGCATGGCGCTCCGATCCGGTGCTACGGGCGCGACTCGTCGCGGACTTGAAGCTCGGGCGGCGGCGGAGCGGCGACGACGCCTGGCTTGGCGAGCTGGTGCAGCGGCGCCCGGTGTGCCTGAGCATGGCGTTCGAGCGGCCACCCGAGACCCGCCCACGCATCAGGTGGGACGCCCGGCCGCTCGTGTGGGTGGCGGGACCGGAGGGGAAGAGCCCACGGGTCCCGCCGCGCGACTTCGTGTTCGGGGCGCTGCGCGTGGCGCTCGACGGCAGCGACCCCTGGGCCGAGCCCGCGCTGGCGGCCTACACCCGGGCGGCGCGCACGACGCCCGCGCTGTGCGACGCGATGGCGACGTTCAAAGTAGCGAGCGAGGTGGCGAGTTGCCGACGGTGAACGGCGTCATCCGTTGACGACGATCAAACGAGTCCTCGTCGCCAACCGCGGCGAGATCGCCTTGCGGATCATCCGCGCCTGCCACGAGGAGGGCCTCGAGGCGGTAGCGGTCTATTCCGAAGTCGATCGCCTGTCGCCTCATGTCCGAGCCGCCGACCTCGCGGTGTCGCTCGGGCCGCCGACCGCCGCCGAGTCCTATCTCGACATCCCGAAGCTCATTGCGGCGGCGCAGGGCGCGGCGTGTCAGGCGGTGCACCCCGGGTACGGGTTCCTCTCGGAGCGCGCGCCGTTCGCGGAGGCGGTGGCGGCGGCGTCCCTCGAGTTCATCGGACCGCCGGCGGCCGCCATCCGCGCCATGGGCGACAAGACGGAGGCGCGGCGCCGCATGCAGCAAGCGGGTGTGCCGATCGTGCCGGGTAGCCCGCGCCCGCTCGCCGACCACGTGCAAGCCAGGCCCGAGGCGGCTCGGCTCGGGTACCCGGTGCTGCTCAAAGCGGCCGCGGGGGGCGGCGGCAAGGGCATGCGCCTGGTGCGAGAGGAGGCCGAGCTCGAGGCGGGATTCGAGGCGGCGGCGAGCGAAGCGCTCAAGGCGTTCGGGGCGGGCGAGGTCTATCTCGAGAAATACCTCGACCGGCCGCGCCACATCGAGATCCAGATCCTCGGTGGGCTACCTCGGCGCCGGCACGATCGAATTCCTGCTCGCGCCGAGCGGCGAGTTCTACTTCCTGGAGATGAACACCCGGCTCCAGGTCGAGCACCCCGTGACCGAGCTCGTCTACGGAGTCGACATCGTGCGCGAGCAGCTGCGCGTGGCGATGGGCCAGCCGCTGCGGGTGCACGCGGGCACGCTGCAGCCCCGCGGCCATGCGATCGAATGTCGCATCACGGCGGAGGACCCGTTCAACGACTTCCTTCCGGCGACGGGCACCATACGCTACCTGCGGGTTCCCGGCGGTCCCGGGGTGCGTTGGGATGGCGGGGTCGAGGCGGGCAACGAGGTCACGCTCTATTACGATCCACTCATCGCGAAGCTGATCGTGTCGGGAGAGACGCGCGCCGTCGCGCTCGAGCGGACGCGACGCGCGCTCCGCGAGCTGGTGATCGTTGGCATCCCGTCGTCCCAGGCGTTTCACCTCCGGGTGATGGACGACCCGGAGTTCCAGCGGGGCGACATCGATGTCACGTATTTCGAGCGCGCCGGCGCCCGGTTGCTGGCGGGCGGCGTGCGGTCGGAGCTCGTGCGACCGCTCGCCGTGGTGGCCGCGCTGCTGGCCGACGAGCGGCGGGCGACGGCGAGCGCGCCGCCCGCGGGACAGCCTGCCGGTTTCCCCGTCCGCCCGTCTCCCTGGCTGCTCGCAGCGCGCCGGGAAGCATTGGGCGAATGAGCGACATCGTGGCGATCACGGCAATCGCGGCGGGCGGGGAGGGCGTGGGCCGGCTCGCGGACGGGCGCGCCGTGTTCGTCGCCCGCACCGCGCCCGGCGAGCGGATCCGGCTGCGTGAGGGCGTGAAGCTGCACAAGAGCTTCGCCCGCGGGGAGCTGGCCGAGATCGTCGCTCCCGGCGCGGCCCGCGTCACCGCGCCCTGTCGGCACTACGTACAGGATCACTGCGGCGGCTGCCAACTGCAGCACGTCACCTACGAGGCGCAGCTCGCCGCCAAGCAGGCGATCGTGGGGGATGCGCTGCGGCGGATTGCCAAGCTCGACGTCGGCGACCCCGAGATCGTCGAGGCGGTCGAGGAGTGGCGGTATCGGGCGAAAATAAGCCTGGCGGTGAAATCGATCGGACGGTCGGACCCTAAAGGACTCCCTGTCGGTCGCGGCCGGACGGTAGGACTGCACCCCTACGACCGACCCGTCTCCGTGTTCCCGCTGATCGATTGTCACGTCGCCGACTTTCGCCTCATGGCGTTATGGCGGGAGCTGCGGCCGCATCTCGACCTATTGCCGCCGAAGCTTACGCGTCTCACCCTCCGGCTCGACCGGCAGGGCCGCCGGCATGTCATCGCCGAGTCGACCGGTGAGCCGTGGCGCGATCCGGCGGCGCTGCGCGCAGCGCTGCCCGACGGAGACAGCGTCATCTGCTGGTGGCAGCCGGCGGACGGGGCGCCCCGCGTTGTTGCCGGCCCCGCCACCGGATTCCCTGCGACCGCGTTCGAGCAGGTCAACCCGGAGATGGGCACGATCGCGCGCGCGTGGGTGGTGGAGCAGCTGGGTGACGTGCGGGGCGCCGTGGTCTGGGACCTGTACGGAGGGGTCGGGGACACCGCCGTCGAGCTGGCGGAGCGCGGGGCGCAGGTGGTGAGTGTGGACGCGGACGAGAAGGCGATCGACTGGGCACGGCGGCGCGAGGCGCCGCGCCCGGTGCGGTTCATCGCCGGCAAGGCAGAAGACGTGTTGCCCACGCTGCCCGAGCCGAGCGCGGTGGTGGTGAACCCCCCCAGGGCAGGCCTGCACTGGAACGTCACGCTGCGGCTCACGGGGCAGCCGGTCAACCGCCTGATCTACGTCTCCGACGACCCGGCCACCCTCGCCCGCGACCTGCACCGACTGGGCGCGAACTACCGCGTGACCGCGGTGCGGGCGTTCGATCTGTTCCCGCAAACGGCGCAGGTGGAGACAGTCGCAGTGATGGAGGCGGCGTGACAGAAAACATGCGGAGTGCGGGGTGCGGAATGCGGAGTATCAACGGGAGTCTCGTGGCACGAGCGACCTTCCACGTCAACTCCGCACTCCGCACTCCGCATTCCGCACTGGGAGTGGTGGGGCGGTGAAGTATTTCGTGACCATCGGCGCTCAGACCATCGAAGTGGAGGTGGACGGGAGCCGTGTGCTCGTGGGGGGGGCGCCTTTCGAGGCCCAGCTCGCCGCCGTATCGGGCACGCCGCTCTATCACCTGCTGCTCGCTGGCGAGTCGTGGACTGCGGCGGTCGAACCGCTCGAGGACGCCGGCCGGTGGGCGTTGGGGATGGTGGGGGAGCGGGTGGAAGTCGCGGTGCAGGACGAGCGATCCCGCGGGAGCGAGCCGGCGAGGGAGCAGGACCAGCGCGCCGCCGACGGCACGGTGCGCGCGCCGATGCCCGGCCTGGTGGTGCGGATCGAGGTGGCGGAAGGCCAGCAGGTGGATGCGGGGGCCGGACTGGTGGTGGTGGAGGCGATGAAAATGGAGAACGAGCTGCGCGCGCCGCGCTCGGGGACGGTCCAGAGGGTGCACGTCGCCGTCGGGCAGCCGGTCGAAAAGGGGGCGTCACTCGTGACCCTCGCGAGCCCGGAACCCTCGGGTTGACAGGCCCTTACGGCCCGGGTATAGTTCGCGGCTGTCACCGATCGGGCTTCTCGGGAAGGGCGGGAATGAAGACGTTCAGTCTGCGAAAAGAGGACGTGACGCGTCGCTGGTTCGTGGTCGACGCGACGGGGCAGCCGCTCGGTCGGCTGGCCAGCCGGGTGGCGCAGATCCTCCGCGGGAAGCACAAGCCCACGTTCACGCCGCACTTGAACGGCGGCGACTGCGTGGTCGTGGTGAACGCGGCCAAGGTGAAGCTGACTGGACGCAAGCTCGAGCAGAAGCGCTACTTCCGGCACACCGGCTACATGGGCCACGAGCGGTTCTCGCCGGTCAAGAAAGTACTCGAGACGCGCCCCGAGCGCGTGATCGAGAAGGCGGTGTGGGGGATGCTGCCGAAGACCACGCTCTCGCGTCAAAAGGTGAAGCAGATGCTGAAAGTGTACGCCGGTCCCGAGCACCCGCACGCGGCCCAGCAGCCCGAGCCGCTCAGCTTGGCGGAGGCCCGATGAGCTCGGCCATCACGCCTGAGCTGCGCTGGCACGCGGTCGGGCGCCGCAAGGTCGGGGTGGCGCGCGTGTATCTCACGCCAGGCTCGGGGAAGTGGAACGTCAACGGGCGTACGCTAGGCGACTACTTTCCCCGGCCGTCGCTCGTGTCTCACATCCAGCAGCCGTTCACCGCGACCGACACGCTCGGCGCCTTCGACGTGCGGGCGCTCTGTCGGGGCGGCGGGGTGACGGGGCAGGCGGGGGCGATGCGACTCGCGATTGCGCGGGCCCTGTGCCTGGCGGACGAGCGGCATCGCAAGAAGCTGCGGGAGCAGGGACTGCTGACGCGGGATCCGCGGGTCGTCGAGCGGAAGAAGCCGGGCCGCGCGGGAGCACGCAAGCGGTTCCAGTTCAGTAAGCGGTAAGGGGTAAGCGGTGAGCGGGTCCACCGCTGACCGCTCACCACTCACCGACACCACACGTCGCTCGATCCGGTGCTGGGTCCCCCACGCGGGGTTGCATCGGAGATGACAGCGGCGGCGGAAATAACCCACGAGAGGGAGTGCATGGCGCAGCCTCAGTTGCAGGATCTGCTGGAAGCGGGCGTCCATTTCGGGCACCAGACACGCCGCTGGAATCCCAAGATGCGCCGGTTCATTTTCGCCGAGCGGTCGGGGATCTACATCATCGACCTCCAGAAGACGCTGCGGCAGATCGAGGCTGCACAAGAGCTGCTCCGGGGCGTGGTGCTGAAGGGAGAAAACGTCCTGTTCGTCTGCACCAAGAAGCAGCTCAAAAACATCCTCCAGGCGGAGGCGCAGCGCTGCGGGGCGTTCTACGTGACCGAGCGCTGGCTGGGCGGCACGCTCACCAACTTCCAGACCATCAAGAAACAGATCAAACGGCTGAAGGAGCTGGAGCAGGGCACCGCCGAAGGGGAGTTCGAGAACTACACCAAGAAGGAGCAGCTGCTGTTCGACCGCGAGCGACTCAAGCTCGAGAAGTACCTCTCTGGCATCAAGAACATGAGCCGGCTGCCGGGCGCGCTGTTCGTGGTGGACTCGAAGAAGGAGCGCATCGCGGTTGCCGAGGCGAACAAGCTCGGCATTCCGGTGGTCGCGATCGTGGACACGAACGCCGACCCGGAGCTGATCACCGTCCCGATCCCCGGCAACGACGACGCGATCCGGGCGGTTTCGCTCATCACGGCAGCCATCTCCGACGTGATCTCGGAAGCGCGGCACCAGATGCCGCTGCGCGAGCCGGCCGAAGAAGGCGAAGGAGTCACGTACTCGACCGAGACCGGCGTCGAGGCGGAAGCGGAGGGCGACAAGAAGAAGAAGCCGGCGCGGCGCAAGCGCCGCCCCAAGCCGGAAGCGATCGCCGCGCGGCTCAAGACGGACGAAGCGCCGGCCCCCACCCCCGCGCCGGCGGAATCGAGCGGCGGAGGCGAAGGCGAAGGCGAAGGCTGAGCACGCCGGACGCATGCGTTCCGGTGGACAACCGACCGCCGCCCTCCGAGCCCAACGGCGCGAGGGCGGCTTTTTCATGAGGAGGAGGAGGCGTGGCGACGGTGAAAGAGATTCCGGCCAAGCTCGTGGCGGCGCTGCGCGCCCGGACGGGCGCCGGCATGATGGACTGCAAGAAGGCCCTGGAGGAGACGGCGGGCGACCTGGAGAAGGCCGTCGACGTGCTGCGCACCAAGGGCGCGGCCAAGGCCGATAAACGGGCGGGGCGCGAGGCATCCCAGGGTCTCATCGGCCACTACGTGCACCACATCGGCAACATTGGCGTGCTGGTGGAGCTCAACTGCGAAACGGATTTCGTGGCGCGCACCGAGGACTTCAAGGCGCTCGCGCGCGACCTCGCCGTGCACATCGCCGCGACCAATCCGCTCGCCGTGCGGATCGAAGACCTCCCCGCGGAAACCGTCGCGCGGGAGCGCCAGGTGTACGAGGCGCAGGTCGCCGAGCAGAAAAAGCCCGAGAACGTCCGCGCCAAGATCGTGGACGGGATGCTGAAGAAGTTCTACGAGGAGAATGTCCTGCTCGAGCAGAAGTTCGTGAAGGACGACAAACGCACGGTGGGCGAGCTGGTCAAGGAACTGGCCGCGAAGACCGGCGAAAAGATCGCCGTGCGGCGGTTCGCCCGGTTGCGGGTCGGGGAAGGCTGAGTGGCGACGGCCTCCCGCGCGCGTCTCGCCTACCCGCGAGCGCTGCTCAAATTGTCGGGTGAGGCGTTCGCGGGAGACCGCGGTGCGGGCGGCGGGATCGATTTCGGGGTGATCGACAGGTTGGGAGACGAGCTGAAGGGTGTGGCCGCGCTGGGGGTGCAGCTGGGCTTGGTTGTAGGCGGGGGCAACATCCTGCGCGGCACGGCGGCGAGCGACCAGGGCATGGATCGCGTGTCCGCCGACTACATGGGCATGCTCGCCACCGTGATCAACGCCCTCGCCCTGCAGGACATCCTGGAGAAGAAGGGCGTCGATACCCGGGTGATGACGGCGATCCGCATGGAGGAGCTCGCCGAGCCCTACATTCGGCGCCGCGCCGTGCGGCATCTCGAGAAGGGGCGGATGGTCATCTTCGCGGGCGGGACGGGAAACCCCTACTTTTCGACCGATACGGCGGCGGTGCTGCGCGCCCTCGAAATCGAGGCCAAGGTGCTCCTCAAGGCGACGAACGTGGACGGCGTCTACACGGCAGATCCCAAGAGGGAGCCGAAGGCCAAGTTCATTCCGGAGCTGACGTTTCAGCAGGCGCTGGTGAAGGGATACGCGGTGATGGACGCGAACGCCTTTGGCCTCTGCAAGGAGAATAAGCTTCCCATCGTCGTGTTCAACATCAACCAGCCCGGCGCGACGGCCAGGGTGCTGGCCGGAGAGCGCGTCGGCACGATCGTCCAATGACCCCCACGACTCCTCTTCTCGCGGATCACGTCAAGCACGCGAAGCAGTCGATGGACAAGGCCGTGGAAGCGGTGAAACGCGAGTTCTCCACGGTGCGTACCGGAAAGGCGACGACCGCGTTGCTGGACCTGGTGCGCGTGGACGCCTACGGCAGCGAGATGCCGCTCAATCAGGTCGCGAGCGTCGCCGCGCCCGAGCCGAAGCTCCTGACGATCCAACCGTGGGACAAGGGGCTTCTCAAGGCGGTGGAAAAGGCGATCCTCGCGTCCGACCTGGGACTCACCCCCTCCAACGACGGCAACCTCATCCGCATCCCGCTCCCCCCGCTCAACGAAGAGCGGCGGCGGGAGCTGGTGAAGGTCGTGCACAAGTTCGCCGAAGAGGGGCGGGTGGCGATCCGTCACGCGCGTACCGACGCCATCAGTAAGGTCAAGAAGACGGAGCACGTCTCCGAGGACGAAAAAAAGCACACCGAAAAGGACGTTCAAAAGCTGCACGACGATCATCTGCGGCAGGTGGACGAGGCGGTGAAGGCCAAGGAAGCGGAGATCATGGAGGTCTGAGATGGCGAACGACCTGCTCTCTCAGATCCGCCTCAACGGGGCCGTGCCCCGCCACGTGGCCGTCATCATGGACGGCAACGGCCGCTGGGCGCGCGAGCGCCGTCTACCCCGGCCGCTGGGCCACCGAGCGGGCATGAAGGCGGTGCGCGAGGTGGTGGAAGGCGGCCTCGAAGCCGGGGTCGAGGTGCTCACGCTGTTTGCCTTCTCCGAAGAAAACTGGCAGCGCCCGGCGACCGAGATCTCCGCCCTGATGCAGCTACTCGAGGAGTACATCGCGCGGGAAGTCGCGGAGCTGAGGGATCAGGGGGTGGCGGTCCACGTGCTGGGCGACCGCACCCGGCTCGCCCCGGGGGCCCGCTCGGCGGTGGAGCGCATCGAGGGGGAGACGTGCGAGGGCGCGCGGCTGGCGCTCAATCTGTGCATCTCGTACTCCTCGCGCGGCGAGCTGGCGCGGGCGGCGCGGCTCCTGGCCGAAGAAGTGCTCAAGGGCGTCAAGCGCCTCGAAGACATCGACGAAGACGCCATCCGGGCCAAGCTCTACACCGCGCCCTGGAGCGACCCGGACTTGCTGATCCGGACGTCCGGCGAATGCCGGCTCTCCAATTTCCTGCTGTGGCAGCTCGCCTACACCGAGCTGTACATCACGCCGGTGCTCTGGCCCGACGTCACGCGGCGCGACCTGTTCCAGGCCATCCTTGACTATCAGGGCCGGGAGCGGAGGTTCGGCCGGATCACCGTCTGATATGTCGCGGAACCTGCTGGTGCGCATCGCGGTCGCGGTCCCGGCCATCGCCGGGGCGGTGGTCGCGCTGTGGCTGGGCGGCTGGGTGCTCGCCGCGGCGATCGCGGTGCTCGGCGTGCTCGGCACCAACGAGGTCTACGCGTTCGCGAAGAAGCAGGGGGTCGAGCCGGTGGAATGGGTGGGATTCCTGGCCGCCGCGGCCTTCCCGCTCGCCACCTACTGGGCGAAGGACTACGCCGACTGGGAGCCGGTGGTGTACGGCGGGGCGGTCTGGCTCCTCGTGGCGCTGGTCGTGGCCGCCGCGCGCGGACCGGAACGCCGCCCCCTCACCGCCCTCGCGGTCACGTCGTTCGGGCCGCTGTACGCCTCGGCGCTACTCGCGTTCCTCGTGGCGATCCGGCACGGTCCGCACGTCGACGCGCACCCGCGCGGGTCGGTCGCCCTCGCCGTCATGCCGCTGGTCG
>WNFY01000197.1_pt1 | contig 47897 bp, 52 predicted proteins | sample 5400091 | NCBI WGS metagenome assembly WNFY01 (sample SAMN13153364, study PRJNA577476) | soil metagenome | isolation source: 60 cm soil or saprolite under grassland replicate 1 | place: USA:California | collected 2016-06-15
CATCATCACGGTCGATGAAAAACAGCGGGTCGTGATGTTCAACGCCGCGGCCGAAGCGATGTTCGGCTGCCCGCGCGGGCAGGCGATCGGCGCTCCGCTCGCCTGGTTCATTCCCGAGCGCTTCCGTGCCGAGCATGAACGCCATATCCGGCGTTTCGGAGAAACGGGGATTTCCTCACGCCGCATGGGGGCCCAGCGCATCGTCGCGGGCCTGCGAAGCGGCGGGGTAGAGTTCCCAATCGACGCCTCGATCTCGCAAATCACCGAAGGCGGAAAGAAGTTTTACACGGTGATCCTGCGCGATGTCACCGAACGGGTTCAGGCCGAAGAAGCCCTGCGCCGCTCGCAAGAAGAACTGCGGGAGCTTGCCTCCGGCATGAATTCCGTCAGGGAACAGGAAAAAAGCCGCATCGCGCGGGAGCTCCACGACGAGCTGGGGCAGGCGCTGACCGCCCTCAAGCTCGATGTCGCCTGGCTCTCCGAGCGACTCCCCGCAGGGGATGCTGCGATCGCCGAAAAGCTCAAGGCAATGCAGGCGATGATCGACGGCACCGTCGCCGCGACCCGGCGCATCTCCTCGGATTTGCGTCCCCTGATACTGGACGACCTGGGGCTGGTGCCGGCTGCCGAGTGGCTGGTGCAGGACTTCACCCTGCGCACGGGCATCCCCTGTGATCTGCACATCGGCTCGCCCGAACTCGAATTGAAGGACCCGCATGCCACCGCGGTATTCCGCATCCTGCAGGAGTCGCTCACCAACGTCGCCCGGCACGCGAAGGCGCAGCGCGTCGAGGTCGCGCTCGGGCGCGCCGACGCAACGGTGACCCTGAACGTCCGCGACAACGGCCGCGGCTTCAGTCTCGACGATCCGCGCAGGCCGAATGCTTTCGGACTCATGGGTCTGCGCGAGCGCGTTTATCTTCTGGGCGGCGAGCTTCGCATCGAAAGCGAGCCTGGGCGGGGCACGAGCATCGCCGTGCAGATCCCGCTTGCAGAGAGGGCGCAGGCCGCGTGATCCGCATCGTTGTCGCCGACGACCATACCATCGTGCGCGAAGGGCTGAAGCAGGTGCTCTCGTCGGCGTCCGATTTCTCCATCGTGGGCGAAGCGCAGAACGGCCACGAAGTACTGCAGCGCGTGCGCGAGCTCGTTTTCGACGTGCTGCTGCTCGACCTGTCCATGCCGGGCCGGAGCGGCATCGAGCTCATCAAGCAGGTACACGCCGAGAAACCCAGGCTGCGGATACTCGTGCTCAGCATGCACCAGGAACCCCAGTACGCCGTGCGGGCGCTCAAGGCGGGCGCCTCCGGCTACCTTACGAAGGAAAGCGCCTCGGCGCAGCTCGTCTCGGCGATCCGCAGGGTCGCGGGCGGCGGGGTCTTCATCACCGACGCGGCCGCCGAGCAGCTCGCCCGCGGGGCGATGCCGCAGACCGAAGGGCCTCCGCACGCCGCGCTTTCCGACCGCGAGTTCCAGGTGTTCCGGATGCTCGCGTCCGGAACGGCCGTGTCGGACATCGCAGCGGAACTGAGTCTTTCGGTGAAGACGGTCAGCACGCACAAGGCGCGCATCATGCAGAAGATGGGCATGAGCAACCCGGCCGAGATCGTCCGCTACGCCCTCCATCATCGCCTGATCGACGATCCGGACTCCGAACACTCCTGAGCTCGCCCCCTGTAGGACACCTCCTACACTCATTCCAGGACGCCGCCTACCCCTCGATTCGGGCGCCGCCGATGGTCCGCCGCACCGGCCGGCGCCGATACTGGCGGCATGGAAAACTTGCCGCACGAACCCCGCACCAAGGCCTTCATTGTGGAGAATTCGCCCTCCATCCGCGAGCGCTTGGGCGCCCTGCTCGGCGAGGTGAAGGGTGTGTCCATCGTCGGCGAGGCCGCCACTCCACCCGCTGCCGTAGAGGGAATTCTTCGAACCCGGCCCGATGTGGTCGTGCTCGACATTCACCTCACCGGCGGGAGCGGCATCGAGGTCCTGCGTCGGGTGCGTTCCGAAGCGCCGGGAGTAATGTTCATCGTCCTTACGAACCATCCGAATCCGCAGTACCGCCGCGCCTGCATGGAAGCGGGCGCGAGCCATTTCCTCGACAAGACCGCCGAGTTCGGCAAGCTCAGGGAAGTCATCGCACGGCTCGGCATCTCGTCCGCGCCGGAAGCCGCGAAATCGAATCCAGAGGAGAACGCCATGGAAGCCGCAGCAGCTCTGAACTCTTTCGTTCCAATTCCGAGAGACACGATTGCGCCGCACAAGGTCACGCCGCCGAGCATAGTCAAGGTTCCGACGAAATGCTCGAGCTGCAATCTGCGCGAGCTGTGCCTGCCTTGCGGCGTCAGCGGGCAAGACGCGGACAGGGTGGAGGAGCTGGTCTACACGCGAAGGCGCCTGGGGCGCGGCGAGAATCTCTATCGCGCCGGGGACGAGTTCAGCTCGCTCTACGCCGTGCGCAGCGGATTTTTCAAGACGGTGCAGACGCTCGAAGACGGTCGCGAGCAAGTCACCGGCTTCCACATGGGAGGCGAGATCATGGGCATGGACGGGATCGGACCGGAAAAGCACAGCAGCAGCGCGGTCGCGCTTGAGGACAGCGAAGTGTGCGTGATCCCCTATTCCCGGCTGGTGAACCTCGGCCATGAGATGCACGGGCTGCAACGCCAGTTTCACAAGGTGATGAGCCGCGAAATCGCGCAGGAGCACAGCGTCATGCTGCTGCTTGGGACCATGCGCGCGGAGGAGCGGCTGGCCGCGTTCCTGCTCAACCTGTCGCAGCGTTTCACCGCACGCGGCTACTCGCCATCGGAATTCAACCTGCGCATGACGCGCGAGGAAATCGGCAGCTATCTGGGCCTCAAGCTGGAGACGGTGAGCCGGGCGTTTTCCAAGTTACAGGAAGACGGTCTCATCAGCGTCCACCAGAAGAATATCTGCATCCGCGACGTCGCGGGTCTGAGGTGCTGCATGAGCCACTAAGATCTCGCTTCATGCGGACCTAAGGGAAACAATGGCTTCACGCATCCTTTCTATCAGTCGACCGTCCCGAGACGACGTTTTCTTCTCCGGCTGGGTCGAGCAGAACCCCGATGCGGTGCTGATCACCGATGAGACGGGGGTTATCGAGTACGTCAATCCGGCTTTCGAGTCGCTCACGGGCTATGCGCGGGCGGAGGCCGTCGGCCGCACCCCTGCGATCCTCAAGTCCGGCACCCACGACGCGGAGTTCTACCGGAGCCTGTGGCGCACCATCCTGGCCGGCAGGTTCTTCCGCGAGATCTTCGTGGACCGCCGCAAGAGCGGCGAGCTGTTTCACGCCGAGAACCTGATCTGGCCGGTGTTCGATCGGTACGGACGAATTACGAACTTCGTGTGCGAGACCCGCGACGTCACCGAGCGTGTGCGGTATTTCGACGGGCTCGCGCACGCCGCAAGCCACGATCCGCTGACCGACCTGCCGAATCGCACGCTGTTCCTCGACCGCCTCGGGCAGGCGCTGCACCAAGCGGCGAGACGCCACGAAGGGCTGGCGGTGGCGATCCTGGACATCGACCGCTTTCGCGAAACGAACAACCGATTCGGCCACATGGCGGGCGACGCGGTGCTGCAGGCGGTGGCGCGTCGCAGCACGAGCTGCGTCCGCGCAGCCGATAGCGTGGCCCGCATCGGCGGGGACGAGCTCGCCCTCGTACTCTCGAGCGCCGACGAGCGCGCTGGCGCGAGCGCGGTGTGCGAGAAAGTCCGCGCCGCCGCCGCGGTGCCCGTTCGTTTCGACGACCGCCTGATCCGCGTCAGCGTGAGCATCGGGGCGTGTGTCTATCCGAGCGACGCGGGGAACGCCGAAGAACTTCGCAAGCGCGCCGACGAGGCGATGTACGCGGCGAAGCGGGCGGGCGGGAACTGCGTCCGGTTCTACCGCCACCCGGAACGACGCTAAGGCGCCGCGCCGGGTTGCGATTCACCGGTACACGATGACCGGGAGGGTCGAATGGGAGAGCACGTCCTGTGTCACGCTGCCCAGGATCAGCCTGCGCATGCCGCTGCGGCCGTGGGGTGCCAGGAAAATGGCGTCGCATTTGCATTTTTTCGCGGCGTCGATGATGCCCTCCGCGGGCAGGTCGAAAATCGTTATCAGGGGCTCGAACTCGACGCCGGCCGCCTTGGCGGTCTCGCCGATCTCGGTGAGATATCTTTGCGCGACTTCGCGGGCCCGCCGCTCGAGCTCGGCCTTGATCTGTTTGTCGAGGTCGCCGAACCGGTTGTACAGAAAGGGCGGCTCGTGCAATGCGTAGTAGCCCGTGACGCGGGCGCCGATCGACTTCGCGAAGGCCACGCCCGCCTTGATCGCCTTTTGCGAGATTTCCGAACCATCGGTAGGGATCAAAATGTGCTTGAACATGCTCGCCTCCTTTCGTGCCGGGCCCGCTGCTACATTGCCCGGCGCGGGAAGTGACGAGTTGACGAGGATCAAGGAAAGCCGCTTCCGCTTCCCTTGATCTGGATCAAACCGCGGACCGCGGATCGGCGCGATTCTGACGGGGCAGAGCGAGGAAATCCATGAGCGACCCCGTCTCCCACTGGCACGCCGAGCACGCCAATTTCTCGCGGCTTCTCGACATCCTGGAAAGACAGGTCGACGCTTTCCACGAAGCGGGGCAGCCGAACTACGATCTCATGGTGGACATCGTGAGCTATCTGCGGCATTTCCCCGATCTGCACCATCATCCGCGCGAGGACGCGGCGTTCGTGCTGCTCGCGGAGCACGAACCCAGAATGAAGATCCCGCTCCAGCGTCTGCGTCAGGAGCACCGCGTCATCGCCGCGGTGGGGGACGACCTGCTGAGAACCCTGGGCGAGGTGACTTCGGGCGGCGTGATCGCGCGCGCCGCCGTGGAGGCGATCGCAGCGATGTACCTCGTCTACTACCGCCACCACATTGCCTCCGAGGAGAAGGAGGTGCTGCCGCAGGCCGCGAGACTCCTGACCGCGGACGACTGGCGGGCCGTGGCGGCGTCCGCGCCCGGCGGGCGCGATCCGCTGTTCGGCGACGAGAGCGAAGCCGGATACCGGGAGCTTCGCCGCCACATCGCGCTCGAAGCGTGGAGCGTCCGAACCTGACTAAGCGCGAGGCTGGGAGGTTGTGGAGAAGGACCGCAACAGATTGTCTCTCCGATAATGAGATAATTTGATTTGCGGACGATCGGGGAATTGTCAGGAAGGAGGAATGCAATGGGCGCCAGTTGCGTGATCGAAGAACGCACGCTGTCTGTCATGGCGCAAAGAAGTCTGATGGGGGCGGCCCTTCTCGCCCTGGCGATGCCGATCGCATCGCGGCCGGCGATCGCCCAAGGGGCCGAGCGCAGCGGCAAGGAAGTCGTTCAAGCCGTTTGCGCCGGTTGCCATGCAACGGGCGCGAACGGCGCGCCGAAAATCGGCGACCAGAAGGCCTGGAGCAAGCGCGCCTCGCAGGGCCTGACCGGCCTCACCCGGCACGCGCTCGAAGGCATCCGCAAGATGCCGTCCCACGGCGGCAATCCGGGTCTCACGGATCTCGAGATCGGGCGCGCGGTCGCGTACATGGTCAATCAGTCGGGCGGCCGCTGGGTCGAGCCCGCCACCGCAAAAGACCTCGCATCCGAGCGCAGCGGCGAGCAGGTCGTCAAGTCCCAGTGCGTCAAGTGTCACGAACGGGGCCTGCGCGGCGCGCCGAAGATCGGCGACCGGGAGGCCTGGATCCCGCGCATGAAGCAGGGTTTGGATTCTCTGGTGCGCTCCGCGATCAGGGGCCACGGCGGCATGCCTCCCCGCGGCGGCCAGGCCAATCTCACCGATTCCGAGATCCAGGCCGCGATTCTCTACATGTTCAACCCGACCGTCAAACCTGCGGCGGGCGCCGCGAAGGGCGCGGGGACCCCGCCGACAGCGGATCCCAACCACAAGACCGTAGGCGGAATCGATTTCTTTTTGGGGTTCATGCCCGCAGAAGGGTTGCGCATATTTCCGCGGGACTCCGTCGAACGAACGATGCACGGAGGCATTCCCGCCGGACCCGGCTACTACCACGTCAATGTTTCGCTGCTCGACGCAAAAACCCAAGCCCCGATTAACGACGCCAGCGTCGAAATCCTGATCGAGCGGCCCGGCCTGAGCAACGCCTCGAAAGCCTTGGAACCGATGGCGGTCGGCGCGGCGAGCTACGGAAACTACGTGAAGCTGCAGAAGAAAACTTCCTACCTCATCACCGTGCGGGTGCAGGCACCGGGTTCGACCCGCGCCGTCGAAGCGAAATTCGACCAGCGGGTCGAGTAAGCCCGCAGGATGGCGCTTTCTAGAACTTGACCGAAGCGGCGACGTAGCCGATGTTCGCCGTGTAGTTCGGGTTCGCGTTGAGGCCGCTCAGGTGACTCGCGCTCGTGCCGGTGCCGATGGTGTACTGGTAGCCGTCGTACGAAATATCGCTGAATCTGAACTTCTCGAACGCGTACCCCCCGATGAGATCGATCTGCTTGGCGTAGGCGTAGGTGCCCTTGAGGTTGAGCGACACCTTCGTCGCGTTGTCGTAGTTGCTGATGTTGACCGACGGAACGGCCGGGTTGGCCCCGGGCTGAACCGCGAAGTCCACGGTCCCGGTGGTCTTTTGCGAGATGAGCGACCCCTTCAGCTTCCAGCGCTCCATCGGCACCCAGTCCGCGCCCACGCCGAACGCGTAGCTCTTGTCTTTGTTGGTCGCGCCCCAGTTGTAGTTGTTGGTGTTCGGCGCGGCGGAGGGATCGAAGGCGTCGGAGGCCGTCAAATTGCTGATGTTCCGGTGGTAGGAGTCGTATTTCACGAACTCGACGTCGGCAAAAGCGAAGACGCGGAATTTCTGAATGTCGCCGTACCCCGCGCTCAGGTAGTACTGCTGGCGGTCGTCCTGGGTGCGCCCGAGCACCGTGTCCTTGTACTTGTTCTGCTTGAGAATGCCTTCGAAGCCCAGATCCCACATCTCGGCCGGGGTCGCATCGAGCGAGAGCTTGATTAGCGCCTGGTCGACGTTCGAAGCGTCGAAGCGCGCGATGAAGCGGTTCAGGAAATTGACGTCGGCCGCGCTAGTGCCCGCATTGGCCTCGAGAAAATGCGAGCGCCGCTGCATGAACTGGTACTTGAATCGCGAGCTCAGGTAATCAAGGGAAGTGTTGCGCCACTCCAGAGACACCCTCTTGTCCTTGGTTTCATCGAAATCGACCCGATCGCGCTCCAGATCGACGTAGTCGAGACCTGCGATCACCCTGTTGCTCGGATCGAAACGGTATCCGACGTCGGCGCCCAGGTTGTTCTTCTTGTAGCTGAGTATTTCCGTGGTGCACGGCGCACCGCCGCACAGCAGGTTCGACGTGCCCGCGGGCGTAAAGGTGATCGCGGGCGAGCGGTTGTCCTTTTCGAACCTGTTCCAGTAGATCCGCGAATCGACTTCGCGCGTGGGGTTCGAATGCAGCGCGAGGGAAGCGGTCTTGTGAATGACCTCGCCGTCGAATGTCGGCCGGTCCGGATTGGTGGCGTCATTGATGGCGCTCGGCGTGGCCCCGGTCGGCATGGTTGCCAGGATCGGGATGCTGTTGGTCGTCCTGCTTCCGGTCACGCGTCCTGATAGGGTCGACCCCACCGGCAGCTGCTTGAGATTGCCGTTGAGGCTGATCTTGGTGTATTTGCTGTCGGCACCGAGGGTCGAGGTGTCCAGTTGGTTGCCGAAGAACCCGTTCGACCAGCGCAGCACGTCGCTGTCATTGGAAAAGTTGCTGTGCATGAGCGCGAGCGACACCTGCCCCTTCTTGGTCGCGTAGCCGCCCTCGAGCGTGAGGTTCCGGGTCTTCTGATCCAGGGGATAGGGTTTCTCGTTGAACCCGTTGCCGGGGCTGGTCCCGTTCGCGCCGCCGATCCATTTGAGACCGGAGTCGGTGACCTCGCTGGCATCGACGCGAAAGTACCACGGCGAAAGCTTCGAGATCTCGAACATGCCGCCGATGTTCTGCTTCTTCAGTCCATAGTCGAAGGCGTTCCACGTACTCGTATTCAGGTTCGGCAGGGTGGCGATCAACGTGGTGCTGCCCACACCCGAGTACGGCGTGCGCGCGCCATAAGTCCAGTTGTGCACGAGGTCGTTCTCGTAGAGCTGGAACTTGTACTGGCCGTAGCGGCCGCCCTTCAGGTCCAGGTACTCGTCGCCCCTTCCGAGGTTTTCGCCGTACAGGTTGAAATAGTCCTCGCTGCCGCGGCCCTTGATGTCGACGCCGCTCAACGCCCTGCCCGAGATCCCGCCGCCGCCGATGTCGCGGTATTCCTTGAGTTTCGCCGCGTTGGTCTCCCCCGGAGCGAGCAGGCTCGCACCCTGCACGCCGACGGTCACGGAACCGAACACCGTCATGTCCTCATTGCCCTCGGCCGCCAGCGCGCCGGCCGCGGCGAACAGGTTCGCGACGAGTATGGGAACGAGCCTCGATTTCATCGGAGCCTCCTAGCGCAGGAAGAACTTACCGCGCATTGCCGGGGCATTGTTGCCGTGAATGTTCGTATGGCAGTTCAGGCACGCGCGCGCAACCAGGCGCGTGTTGGGCGCCCCGGCCGTCGGGCTGCCGAAGCCCTGATTGCCGCTGTAGTAGGTCCCCGGATGCCGCGACCAGTCATGGCAGTCCTGGCACAGATTCGGCGCCCGCTCGTTGAGAAGTTTTGCATGCACGGACCCGTGCGAGTTGTGGCAGGTCAGGCAGTTCTCCTCGACCGGCGGGTGCTCGTTCATGAACGGGCCCCGCTTGTCGGTGTGGCAGCCGGTGCACAGCTGGTTGACCGACTCCTCCTTGACCATGGCGTGGCTCAACGCCCCGTGCGGGTTGTGGCAGCTCGTGCATTTCAGCTTGCCCTCGATGATCGGATGATGTGAAGTCTTCAGGAGCTGCGAGCGGATCTGCTTGTGGCAGGCGGTGCAGGTTTCGTACTGCAACTGCCGATTCGTCGTGACATAGGGCGTGATCGAGGGATTCTCCTTCTTCAGCTGCGCGTCGGCAGCCTGCTCCGGGTTGTGAATGCTGTGGCAGTTGTTGCAGGCGACCTCGTTCTTCTTGTGACGTCCAGATTCCCAGAATGCGAGGTGGCGGTCTCCGCCGTGGCATTCCAGGCACGCGCCGGCGCGCACGTCGGCGGGTGTCGTCGAATTCTTCGCGAAGTAGCGATCGGGCTTTACGCCCGCAGGTTTCTTGGCGTGGGATTCGCTGTCGCCGTGACAGCTGGTGCAGGTCGGCGTGCGAGTGTCGGAGGTCACGCCGTGCCGGGTCCGGCCGATGGAAAGAATCTCGGGCGCGTCGTGGCAGCGGGTGCATTTCGCGTCGCCCCTCAGCACACGGTCCTTGGACGCCGCCTTCTCGGGCTCCTGCGCCATGGCACCCTGCAAGGTGACGCCGATTGCAAGACCCGCGGCCAAGCCTCTCAGGACCGCGGCAAGAAGGTATTTCCGGCTCGTCATGGTTGTGTCCCCTTCCTTGGAGATCGCGGCCACGCCCATATTTCGCCCTTGGGCCCGTCGCCTAAGTGAGTTTACGGCGCCTGTTACCCGATTCAGTTGCGACGATATATGCGTCGGAACGCGCCTTTTTGATCTAGATCAAATATGATGGCCCCGAGGGGTGCTGGAATCGCCAAGCCCATGTTTCCGTTAGTCCGCCAATTGAAAGGGAGGATCAGACATGGCCGACACGCCTAAGGATGCGTCGAGCGATTCCCAGGGCTCATCCCCGGCCGGATTCCTTAGAGGCCTATGGCAGGTGCTGCGCCGGCCGAGCGCGCGCTTCTCGCTGCTGACCCTTTTGGGCGGCGGCTTTGTCGCCGGGATCATCTTCTGGGGCGGATTCAATACCGCAATGGAAGCGACGAACACGCTGGGTTTCTGCAGCAGCTGCCATGAGATGCGCGACACGGTGTATCAGGAGTACCGGCAGACCATACACTTCTCCAACCGGACCGGCGTGCGCGCCATCTGCTCCGATTGCCACGTCCCCAAGGATTGGGTTCACAAGGTCGTGCGTAAGGTCAAGGCGACCCGAGAACTCTATGGAAAGGTTACCGGGCTGATCGACACCCCGGCGAAATTCGAGGCCCACCGCGCCGAACTGGCGAAGAGAGTCTGGACGGCCATGCAGGAAACCGATTCACGCGAATGCCGCAATTGCCACAGCTTCGATGGCATGAATCCTGAAAAACAGACGCCGGTCGCGGCGAAAATACATGAAGTCGCAAAGAGCAAGGGGAGAACCTGCATCGATTGCCACAAGGGCATCGCCCACAAGATGCCCGCGGAAGGCTGAGCGAAAGGAAGCAATCATGCAATCGCACAAGATTTTGTTTTTCTGCTTGACGTTTTTCGGCTTCACGGCGCCGCACTTCGCTCTCGCGGCCGACGACGGGGCCAAGACGTTCAAGGAGGTATGCTCGTCGTGTCACACGGCGAAAGTGAGGCCGCTCAATAGCAAACACCTGACCAAGGAGCAGTGGAAACAAGCGGTCGACAAGATGATGGCTCTTGGCGTCGAAGTACCGAAGGGAAAGATTCCCGACTTGCTGGATTACCTTGTCCGCACCCAAGGACCGGCCAGCGCGACTGCGGGTGATGGTAAGAAATAACGGCCTGGCTGTGCGGCGGCGCCACAAAAATATCAGGAAACGTGGCGCGTTGCCAGTTCCGTCCGACTAAGATTCAATCCGCCTGCGAAATTGTAAGCTCGTTGTCGGAATTCGATGCTTTCCTTGATCTACGTCAAAAACCGCCTTCGCGAACCTTCTAGCTTTCACACAAGCGTCCTTTGCGCTCAACGAAAGGGGCATCATGGACAAAGGTCTTTTCGCGATGTCAAGGCAGGCGGGGGTGCTGTTCGCCCTGCTGATCGGATTGTGCACCGCGGGCACCGCGAACGCGGTCCCTTCCTTTGCCAGGCAAACGGGCATGGCGTGCCAGTCCTGTCACACCGTCTTTCCCGAGCTCACCCCGTTCGGCCGGACGTTCAAGCTGAACGCGTACACGATCGACAATCTCCCGCAGGTGCAAGGAATCAGCGCGTCCAAGGAGATGGAACTGGTGCTGAACCAGATCCCGCCGCTGTCGATCATGTTTCAGACCTCGTATACGAAAACCAAGTCGGCGCTGCCGGATTCGGAACCCGCGCTTGCCGGCGCAATCGCGCAGAACGGCCAGGTGCTGTTTCCGCAGCAGGCGAGCCTCTTCTACGCGGGAAGGATCGCTCCGAACGTGGGCGCGTTCGTCCAGATCACTTACGCCAGCGACTCGGGGACTTTCGGCCTCGACAACACCGAGTTTCGCTATGCAAGGCAGGTTCCTGCGATCGCCGACGGGTTGACCTACGGCTTCACGATGAACAACAACCCCACCGTGCAGGACCCCTGGAACAGCACCCCGGCGTGGCAAACGCCGTTCGACCAGAGAACGAGCGCGGCCCCGGTTCCGGGTGCCGCCACGCAAATCGACGGGACGCTCGGGGGAGCCGTTGCCGGATTGACCGGATACCTGTGGTGGAGGAATTCCATCTACGCGGAGCTGGGTCTCTACCGTTCCTCTCCCCAAGGTCACGGCGGCACCGCAGGCGCGGGACCGCTCGACAGCACCAACCCCAACGGAACCATCGTGGGCTATGCGCCCTACTGGCGAATCGCCTATGAGCGCCAGTGGGATCGAAACTCGTGGTCCGTCGGCGCCTACGGGATCAGCGCGAAGATCGCTCCCACCGGCCAACCCGTCCGCGCGTCCTCGGATCGCTTCCGCGACGCCGCGCTCGACACCCAGTATCAATTCATCGGCGACGAGCAGATCCTTTCGGCGCAGGCCACCTACATCAAGGAGCGCCAGTCCCTCGATGCGACTTTCGCGCTCGGCGACTCCGATAACCAGAGCAACGACCTCAAGACGTTTCGGGTCGGAGGCAGCTATTACATCCGGCGCACCTACGGCGGCGCGCTGGGCTATTTCTCGACGACGGGCAGCGCGGATGCGAAGAGGTATCTGCCCGGGACCGATCCCGCGTCGGGGCCTGTCATCGGTTTCGCCAACGGCAGCCCCGACAGCAACGGCTGGATCGCCGAGCTGAACTACCTGCCCTGGCAGAACGTCAAGCTCTCGGCGCAGTACATCGCGTACCATAAATTCAACGGGGCCGCCTCAAATTACGACAGCCTCGGAAGGAACGCGAGCGACAACAATACTCTCTACCTGCTCGGCTGGTTCAACTTCTAAAGAGGCGTCAAGGCGGCGCGTTCCCGAATCGAATGGCCGGTAGTTCGATGGACCCGAGAAAGCCTTCCAACATGAGGCAGACGAACATGAGAACCGATGTGACTGCTGTGATTTCTTTCATGACGATCGCTTGCGCCGCTCCCTCCCTTCAGGCTCAAGAGGACACGGTCAGGCTCGCGACCCAAGTCTGCGCTTCGTGCCACGGGCCGAGGGGCGAGAGCATCTCGCCCGGGTTCCCAAAGATCGCCGGCCAGCGCGCCGAATATCTGGAGAACCAGATGAAGGCGTTCCGCGACCGCACGCGCGCCGATCCGATGGCGCAGGCCTATATGTGGGGAATGACCTCGCAACTGAGCGACGACACGATCAAGAAGCTCGCAGTTTTTTATTCCGGACAGAAGCCGCCTCAGGGCAAAGCAGCGGATCCCAAGCTCGCGCAGACGGGCAAAGCCATCTACGAGGGAGGCATTCCCGCGGCGAAAGTCCAGGCCTGCGCCACGTGTCACGGCAAGAACGCCGAGGGCAACGCCATCTTTCCGAGGCTTGCCGGCCAGCACGCCGAGTACCTCGTCAAGCAGCTGGTCCTGTTCAAGAGCTCGCTGCGAGAAGGCAGCAACGCGCCGGTCATGCACAACATCAGCACCGGAATGTCGTTCGAGCAGATGCAGGCCGTCGCCGCTTACCTCATGTCGAAATAGCGGCGAACGAAGAGGTTTGTTCTCAATAGTGCGCAATACGACGTGGCGCACATCCTCCGGTTCGGGGCGTCGCCGGTCGCTCCTGGTGTGCGGCATCGTCATCTCGCTGACGACGCTCTCGGCCGCGGCGGACCAGACTGAGGACCTCGCGCGCCTTCGCGGAGAAGCGGCGCAGCTTAGACAGGGGCTGGAAAGGCTCGAAGCCAGGATCCAGGCAATCGAGAACCAAAATCGAAATCCGGCCGCTGGCAAGGACGCCAGGCAGCCCGAGGGGGTGCGAAGGAAGTTTGGGCGCCGGAGCGGCTCGCGCCGCCCTTCCGGCGAGACCGCGGAGCCCTACTTCGCCAGCTGCCTCAAGTACAGGACCACCTGCCAGATCTGGTCGTCGCGCAGGGCATGGAAGTCCGGCATGCTGGTTCCCGGCGAACCGTTCTTGACGATCCAGAACAGTTGACCGTCGGGAATGCCGTTGACCGTCTCCTTGCAGGCAAAGTTGCGGGGCGGCGGATTGAACTGCGCCGCCAGTGGTCCCATGCCGTCACCCTTGATCCCGTGGCAGGTCTGGCAGCTCGGATTGGCATCTCTCTTGTACAGCCTGCGCCCGAGCGCAAGGTTCACCGTGTCGGCGGGCACGGGGTTGGACAGAGCGTAGATCTTGTCAGGCGCCTTGCCGGTGAAGCGGGGTTGCGGGCATTGGGCGGCGGGCGGATAAGGTGAAGGCGCGTCGCTGGCGCATGCGCCCAGCAAGCTCGCCAAGCAAACCGAACTGATGATCACGATTCCCTTGCGCATGGACGAACCAGAATCGCGCCGATCCGTGGTCGGTGCTTTGAACCGACCCGGACCGGGAGCACGCAGGTCACCGAAGCTTGACAGCCTGGATGTCGGCCTTGGCGCCGAATCCCAGCGTCTTGACAAACGACACGTAGTGACCGCGGGTCGTTATGTTGTCGTCGTGCACCGCGAACCCGACGTTGTAGACGCCGCCCTCCTTGAGGGCCTTGTCGTCGTCGTTTGCGAGACCCAAGGGGCGAATTAGCACGACGGTCCATGCGCCGCCCTTCCAGCTTGCGATGGCGTTGTTGTCCGCGGCCGAGCCCTTGGCATCCTCGCGGCTGATCACATAATCCGGGATCATGTCGCCCTCTTTCCAGCCCGCGCTGGGATCGAACGGCACGGCGTTGCTTTCGCGGATCAGGAAATGGTTGCCCTTGCGCAAGCCGTCTTCAGTGATCGACCTGTAACCCGTCTTTTTCGGGTCCCACATGAATTTGGGTTGATGGGTCGTTGGATCGGCATTGCTGCCGAACATGTCCTTGCCCGAGTCGGAATTGCGAAACTCGAGCACAAAGCCGTCATCGGCCATGCCGACCGCGTGCGACCGGTGGGCGCGCCACTGGATGAGGTCCACGAAACCACCCGCAGCCTTGATCCTGGCGATATCCTCGACCGACTTGCCGGTCTTCCAGTCAGACGGGTTGGTGCGCGTATCCGGCAGGTACTTGCGCACGTCGTTCTTCTTGATGGCTGTGAGCAGCGCATTGGCCTTCACCTCCTCCGCGGTGAATTGCTTGGGCATGTCGCGCTGGCCGTCATGACAGGTCAGCCAGCAGCCCTGCTGGGCAAACCCGTGCACCTTGCCGTCGTCGATCATGATCGTCATGCGGTCCTCGTAGATGCCGGGCTGCTTCCCCTCCTGCACGACTTTGTCGAGCTTGGGATAACCGTAGACCTTCCATTCCTTGCCATCAAAGCGCAGATACTGGTGCTCGGTGCCGGGGTACGAATTCTGCGTCTTCCACTGAAAACGGAAGTAGGCGTTTTTCGCGTCGTAGGCTGCCTGGACCTTCAGATCGACTGAACCGCTCTTGCCTTTGACGGGGGCCGACTCGAGCGGCCCCCCCTTGACCAGCTTGTCGCCCATGGCCTTTTGCTTCCCCTCGTGGCAATCGGCGCAGGCCATCCCGCTCTGTAGGGGCTTCGCGCCCGGATGGGAGTTGCTGCGCAGCCACTCATAGGAGGACTGGCCCGGATAAAACAATTTCAGATCATTGACGGGGATTTTCGACCAATCGACCTTGGCCGGCTCCGCTGCCACCGCGAGGTCTGCACTGAGGAAAGTCAAAGCGAGTATCCATACGGCTTTCTTCATGATGTCCTCCTGAGAAGGCGATCACCTACCGAAACCTATCCATCGTAGATGACCGATCCGCTATCGGATTGACCTAGATCAAACCTGGCTACAAGTCTTTGGAGATTCCAAGACGCCGCGAAGGGATCACATCCCCAGAATTCTTCCGATCTCCGCGATGTATTGGCCCGCCTTCAGGCCGTCCGCGACGATCGTTTCCAGCCCGTTCTCGATGGCCTGGCGCATGCCGTGCAATCCTTCCCTCACCCAGTGTGGGCGGCGTATGGGTGAATTGAGGACGTTCTTGAGGGTCTCCACCTCGTCCCTCAACAGCTGAACGTCGCGCGACCCGCTCTGGACTTTCGCGAGATCCCGTTCCAGGGCGTCGATGAGCCGCGCCACCTTTTCTAGATCGATCTTCTTCGGCCCTTCGTCCCTTGCGTCGTTACTGACCATGGCAACACCTCCGATGTTCGATAGACCCTGCTTTCGCCTCAAACAATGCCCCTGCCCGCATCCAGGACGAGCGTCGCGCGTTTCAAGGCCGCGTCTTGTGGATGATCCGATATCCGGAATCCGAGCTTGCCGCATAAGGCGAGCATCGCCTTGTTGCCCGCGAGGATGTGGCCCTCCATCGTTCGGAGCCCGCGCCAGCGCGCGACTTCGATCAGGCGCTCGAGCATGCGCCGCCCCAGGCCCTTGCATTGCCAGGCATCCGCCACCACCAGGGCGAACTCGCAGGTCTGGGCGTCCGGATTGGTGACGTACCGCGCGACCCCGATCTCGATCTCCCGCCCGCCTTCCTCGCGCACGGCGACGAAGGCCATCTCGCGGTCGTAGTCGATCTGCGTGAAGCGGATGAGCATGGCCGGGGTGAGCTCGCGCACGGTGTTCATGAAGCGGAAATAGCGGCTGTCCTGCGAGAGATTCCGCACGAATTCCTGCTCCATATCCGCGTCCTCCGGCCGCATCGCGCGCAGAGTGACCGGGGAACCGTCCGCCAGGCGAAGCACGCTCGCCAGGTCCGCAGGATAAGGGTGGATCGCCATGTGCGCGTAGCGGTTGCGCATCGGCGGCACATCCCTCACGGCGATGCGGGCATCCACGGCCACCGCCCCCTCTTCGTCGACGATGAGCGGATTGATGTCGATCTCGTCGATCCAGGGCAGCTCGCACACCATTTCCGATACGCGCAGCAGCACCGCTTCCAGCGCCGACATGTCGATCGCCGACTTGTCGCGAAAGGCCCCGAGGAGCTTGGCGACCCGCGTCCCCTGGATCATGTCACGAACGAGGAAGGCATTCAGCGGTGGGAGCGCGACCGCTCGGTCGCGCTGGATTTCTACCATCGTGCCGCCGGCGCCGAAGGTGATCGCCGGTCCGAAAACCGAGTCGCGCATCACGCCGATCATCAGCTCCCGCCCGTGCGGCCTCGCGATCATGGGCTCGACCGTGACGCCAGCGAGGCGTGCCGACGGCGCCCGTTCGCGGACCGCGGCGAGCATCTCCTGATAGACGGCGGACACCGCCTCGGCGCCTGCCACGTTCAGCCGCACGCCGCCCACGTCGCTCTTGTGGGTGATGTCGGGGGAGTCAATTTTCATCGCGACGGGGAAGCCGATCTCCTGCGCCATGAGCATGGCCTCGTTCGCGGAGTGCGCAAGGACGGTGCGGGCGATAGGGATGCGGAACGCGGCAAGCACGGCCTTCGATTCGGTTTCACTCAGGAGCTTGCGTCCCTGGGCCAGCACGGACTCGATCACGAATACCGCACCGCGGCGGTCCGGCGCAGCCTGGTGAGCGAGCGGTCCGGGCGTTTGCAGCAGCAGGCGCTGATTGCGGTAGAAGGCGGCGAGATGCGCGAACATCTCCACGGCCGGATCGGGCGTGCGGAATACTGGAATGTTCGCGTCCTGCAGGATCTTTCGCCCGGTCCGGACGCTCGCCTCGCCCATCCAGCAGGCGATCAGCGGTTTGGCCGCGCCGCGCGCCGTTTCCGCGACCACACGAGCGATCTCTTCGGCATCGGTCATCGCCTGCGGAGTGAGTATCGTCAGCACCCCGTCGACGCCCTCGTCGGCCAGGCAGGCGGAGACGGCGGCGCGATAGCGTTCACTGCCCGCGTCTCCGATAAGATCGACCGGATTGCCGTGCGACCAGTTGGACGGAAGCACGCGGCGCAGCTCTTCAACGGTGTCGGGGGAAAGCTCGGCGAGCGCGAGGCCGAAATCCGCGGCGCGGTCGGCCGCCATGACACCCGGGCCGCCACCGTTGGTGATCACCGCGAGCCGGCTCCCTTGCGGCCGCACGCGCGAAGCGAGCGCCTGTGCCGCGGCGACCAGTTGCCCGATGCTGCTCACCCGCACCACACCGGCGCGCTTGACTGCGGCGTCGAACACGTCGTCGGTCCCGACAATGGCGCCGGTGTGCGAAACTGCCGCGCGCGATCCCGCGGGATGGCGGCCGACCTTCATGACGATGACGGGCTTCACGCGCGCCGCCGCGCGCAAGCTCGACAGGAACCTCCGCGCATCGCGTATACCCTCGATGTAGAGAAGGATGTGCTCGGTCTTCGGGTCGGTCGCCAGATAGTCGATGATCTCGCCGAAATCGATGTCGGTCGAACCGCCGAGGGACACGACGCTCGAGAAGCCCACCTTGTTGGGCGCCGCCCAGTCGAGCATCGCGGCACACACCGCCCCCGACTGGGACACGAGCCCTAGAGAGCCTGCAAGCGCCCTGCCGCGCGCAAAAGTGGCGTTCAGCCCGATTTCCGGCCGCATGATTCCGAGGCAATTGGGACCGACGAGTCGCAAGCGGTGGCGGCGCGCGTTGTCGTGCACCGCGCGCTCGAGCGCCTGGCCTTCCGGGCCGGCTTCGGAAAAGCCGGCGGTGATCACCACTGCGGCGCGCACTCCGGCCTGGCCGCACCGGTCGATGACCTCGGGCACGGTGCGCGCCGGTGTCGCGATCACCGCGAGATCCACCGGCTGCGGCAGCTGGCCTATCGACGCATAGCAGGGCACGCCGCGCACGCTCGAGTATTTCGGATTGACTGCGAAGAGTGGGCCCTTGAAGCCCGCCGCCAGCATGTTCGAGATCAAGGTTGCGCCGACTTTGCCGCTTAGTTCGCTCGCGCCGACGATCGCGACCGACGCCGGTTCGAAGAGCGGCGTAAGGTAATGGCGATTCGAGATGTCTCTGGCGACATCGACCTTCATGGAATCACCTGCTGCGGCGCATTCCGGAGTACATTTTCCAGCCTTCGATCCACAGTATGCCCGCGATTCCCGCAGCGAGGGCAAGCCCAAGGTCGCCTGCGCCGAGCGGCGCGAAACGGAACACGGTAGCCGCGGGAGGGACATAGAGCGTCAGGGCGAGCGCTGCGATCGTGCCCACCGTCATCCACCAGAGCATGGGATTGGGCCGGCCAAGCGTCGCGAGGATCGCCCGCGTGCGCGAGCGATTGGCGAAAATCAGGGCGAGGTTTCCGAACACGATCGCCGCGAAGGCGATCGCGCGCACTTCCCCATCGCTGCGCCCGGCCGACAACGCCCATCCGTAGAGCAGCACCACCGCGAGCAGGACCGTCGCCCCGAGCGCGAGGCTCAGCGCGAGCATCGCGGCGCTGAAGAGGGGCTCGTGCGGGTCGCGCGGCGGGCGCCGCATCGCTTCGCGCTCCCCTGCTTCGGCCTCGAACACGACCGAGCAAGCGGGATCGATCACGAATTCCAGAAAAACGACGTGAACGGGATAGAGCATGATCGGCCCGCCCATCACGAGCGGCAGGAAAGCCATGCCCGCGATCGGCACGTGCACCGCGAGCACGTAGCCCATCGCGTTGCGCACGTTGTCGTAGATGCGCCGTCCGAGCCGTACGGTGTCGACGATCGCGCCGAATTCGTCGCGCAACAGCACCAGCGACGCGGCTTCGCGCGCCACGTCAGTGCCACGGCTCCCCATCGCCACGCCGATGTGCGCCGCGCGCAGGGCCGGCGCGTCGTTTACGCCGTCGCCGGTCATGGCGACGATCTCTCCCGAGGCCTTCAGCACAGCGACCAGGCGCAGCTTCTGCTCCGGCAGCACGCGCGCGAACACGTCGACGCGGCGCACCGCCTGCGCGAGCTCCGCGTCGCGAAGCCCTTCGAGCTCCGCTCCGGTGAGCACGCCGCCTTCGATGCTGATGCCCGCTTCGCGGGCGATGGCGAGCGCCGTTCCCGCGTGGTCTCCCGTAATCATGATCACCCGGATTCCCGCGCGCTGGCATTCGGCGACTGCGGCCGGCACCGAGGAGCGCAGAGGGTCGGCGAGCGCGACGAAACCGAGCCAGCGGAATGGGAACGAGCGGGGGTCCTCCGGCCAGGCTTGCTCGCCCCACTCCGCGCGAGCCACTCCCAGAACCCGCATTCCGCGCTCAGCAGCGCGCCCGGCCTGCGCGAGCAGCGCCTTGGTCCTCGCGGCGTCGATTTTGCACAACGCGACGACAGTCTCGGGTGCGCCTTTGACCGCGACCACTGGCTTGCCTTCGGCGTCCCGCCACGCGTGGCATACCGCGAGGAACGTTTCGCTCAAGGAGTAATCGCGGTCGAGCCGCCAGACGCTCCGCCATTCGTCGGCTTCCGGCGCGTGCCGCGAGGCGGCCGCGAGAACGGCGTTATCCATCGGATCGAAGGGCGCGAGCTCGCTTGCAAGCGCGGCGTGCGCGAGCATCTCGCGGGTGCTGCGCGAAAGCCGTGTGTCAGACGCGAGATCGACCCAGTCGCCGTCGGCAAGAACCTGTTTCACCGCCATGCGGTTCTCGGTGAGCGTGCCGGTCTTGTCCACGCACAGGACGGTGGCGGCTCCGAGCATCTCGATTGCCGGCATGCGGCGCGTCAGCACGCCGCGGCGCGCGATGCGCCATGCCCCGACCGCGAGAAATACAGTTAGCACGACCAGGAATTCCTCGGGGAGAATCGCCATCGCGAGCGTGAGCCCGGCGAGAACGCTCTCGACCCAGCCGTGGCGCAGCACGAGGTGAACCAAAGCGACGAGCGCGCTCAGGCCTACGGCAAACGCGGCCACGAGGCCGACGATCCTCGCCGTCTCGCGCTCGAGCATGGTCCTTTCGGGCGTAATCTCGCCCAGCGCTCGGCCGATCCGGCCGAGCTCGCTGCGCGGGCCCGTGGCCGCGACTTCGGCATAACCATGGCCCTTGACGACGAGTGTGCCCGAAAAGACACTGCTCGCCTGCGCCGGCACGTCCTCCGCGGGCAGGCGCTTTTGCGCGTGGAGCGATTCACCGGTGAGCAGCGACTCGTCCACCATCAGATCGTTCGCAACGAGAAGATGCGCGTCCGCGGCGACGCGGTCGCCCTCGGAAAGGATCAGCACGTCGCCGCGCACGACTTCCGTTCCCGCGATGCGGGTCTGGACGCCGTCGCGGATCACGAACGCCCGCGGGCTCGAAAGGTCGCGCAGCGCCTCGAGTGCACGCTCCGTCTTCATTTTCTGACCGACAGTGATGGCGATGACGACGACGATCGAGGCCGCGAGGATCAACGCCTCCGTGACATCGCCGATCAGCAGATAGATCCCAGAGGCGGCGCACAGCAGAAGGAACATCGGCTCGCGCAACACCTCGAGCACGAGGCCCGCCACGCCGGGACGCTTCGCAGCGGGAAGGCTGTTGGGGCCTTCCTCCGCAAGACGCCGGGCGGCTTCGACCGCGGACAGGCCGCGCAAGGGCGTCGAGGGCGGAAGCTCGGTCAAGGAGGCGGGGCTGCGCCGGGTGTGATCCATATCGAATGTTTGTTAGTCTGAACGCCAAGGGCGGCGGCGGTTTGACTTGCGTCAATCCAGGAAAGCAGGAGTGCGCTAGCCTGTCGGCAAATGAGGGATAAACCGCCACTCGCCAGGTCGGAGCTGTGGCTCGCCGCCTTCGTCGGCTTCTACAGGCCGGGCACCGAAGAGGTTCGCCTGCTCGATCCTGTCTCGAAGTTTCTCTACTCCGCGCGCAGCGTCATCCTCGTCATCTCGGCGCAGGCCGCGATCATCGCGGGCCTGCTCGCCGCGGGAGACCGGGAGTTCGACGCCGTTCACTTTCTCCTCGTGCTGGCGGGGCTGATCGTCGCGCACATGATCAGCAATCTCAGCAACGATTACTTCGGCTACAGGCGCGGACACGACACCCCGGACTCTCCGCGCATGCGCTACACGGTGCATCCGCTCGCGAGCGGGGTGCTCGAACCTGGGACTCTCGTGTCCGGTTTGTTGATCCTTGCGACGATCGGCACCGCGATCACCGCCTACTTCGTCGTCGAGCGAGGGTGGCTTGCCGTCGGTTTCGCCGCGGCGGGTATCGCGCTCATGCTGCTCTACGACGCCGCGCCGGTCCCGCTGAAGAGCATCGGCCTGGGCGAGCCCGCTGTCCTCCTGGTGTGGGGGCCGCTCATGGTCGGGGGCGGCTACGCCATGATCACCGGCCATGTCTCGAGCGCCGCCTTCTACGCGTCGATTCCTTACGGCCTGGGCGTGATGTCGATCCTCACGGGCAAGCACATCGACCAGATGGATTTCGACTCCGGGAAAGGCAACCGCACCCTGCCGGTGCTGCTCGGCGAGCGCGCGGCGCGCGTGCTAAACGCCGCGACGATCGTCCTCATCTACGCGATCACGGGCGTGCTGATCGCGCTCGGGCAGCTCACGCCGTTCGCCGCGATCATCGCCGCAGCGCTTCCGCGGGCCTTGCGCGCCGTGTCGGTCATGAGCCGGCAGCGGCCCGCGTCGCCGCCTGCGGGTTACGTCGGCTGGCCGCTCTGGGTTCACCGCGTGTGCCTCGAGCACAACCGGCGCTTCGGCTGGCTGTACATCCTCGGCCTCGCCGCCGGGGCCGTTTGGCCCGTGGCTCGCGTCTGACGGCGCGGGATTCCAGTCGTCGGCTTTCCGGCCCGGTCTCAGCGGTAAACCACCACCGGAATCTTTGAACCGCCGAGGACCTTCTGCGTCACGCTGCCCATCACCAGCTTCGCGACGCCGCTGCGCCCGTGGGACGCCATGAAAATGACGTCGCACCTCTTCCTGCGGGCCGCCCTGATGATGCCGTCGTAGGCGGTGCTCGGCCTGTCGCACAGCGAATCGAAGCGCACGCGGCCGGCCTTCGCCAGCTTCGCCATCGCCGCGAGAGTTTTCTCGCCGGTCGCCTTGGCCTGGCGGTCGAGCTCGGCGATCAGCCTGCCGTCGATCATGGCGCCTTCGCTGTAGTAGTAGGCCTGAACCGGCTCGATCGCGTAATAGCCGACGACTTTGGCCCCGATCTCCTTTGCGAACCGGATGCCGGCTTTCACGGCCTTGTCGGCGACATTTGAACCGTCGGTGGGAATCAATATGCGTTTGAACATCGTTATTTCACCCCGTATGTGGATCAAATCCGCCGGCGGGTTATTTCACGAGCAACACCGGGATGGGCGACAGGTTCACCACCCGGGTGGCGCTGGAACCGAGCAGCAGGTTGGCCGCCGCGCTCATCCCGCGGGTGCCGATCATGATGAGATCGCATCGGGCGAGCCTTGCCTCCTTGACGATGGACTCGGCCACCGGCCCCACGAGGACGTGCGCCGAATACTTGATCCCCGCCGCGTCGAGGAGCTTCCTCGCCTTCGACAGAGCGGCCCTTCCCTCCCGGTCGTAGTAGCGCCGGACCTGGCTTGCGCCCACCACCACGCCCATCCCGCGAAGCTTGGGTACGGACAGATGCACATTGACCAGCTCGACCCCCGGCTTCTCGCGATACCAGTCGGCGTGCTCTATCAGGCATTTGACGGCTTTGAGCGAGTGCTTGGAGCCGTCCACCGCGAGCAGAATTTTCATCTATGATTTCCTGGAAGTTGGGGATCTTCAGGATCCGACAGCCCCTATCTTATCGTCACCGAAGAACATTGCCCGAACCGAGCGGACGGTGTTTGACCTAGGTCAACCCCGGCGTCCCTGGGGCTGATAAGTTTGATTCGTGCGAAGCCGTTGAGCAGGCCAAGGAGACCCGCGATGTACAAGCACATACTCGTACCGACCGACGGCTCGAAGCTGTCGGCAAAGGCAATCCGGGCCGCGGCGCGGCTCGCCAAGGTCTGCCGGGCGAGGATCACGGGGATATACGTGATCGCCCCGGACATTCCGCCGGTTTACGCCGAAGGCGTAATGTACGGAGGGCTGTCGGCGCGGAGCTACAAGGAGATCAAGGAAAAGGAAGCGAAGAAGGCTCTCGCGCTCGTCGATATCGAAGCCCAGACTTCCGGCTTGCAGGCCTCCAGGATGTCCCTCACCGCGGATCAACCGTGGAAGGCCATCATCGGCGCCGCGCGCTCGAGGAAATGCGACCTCATCGTCATGGCCTCGCACGGCCGGCGCGGATTGTCGGGGCTTCTGATCGGCAGCGAAACCGCGAAGGTCTTGACCCACAGCAAGGTCCCGGTGCTGGTGTGCCGGTAGGCCTGTCATGCGCTACCTGACCATCGAGCAGCGCGAATCGCTCCAGCGCCAATTGAGCGATCGGGCCGCCGCTCTGCGCGACGAGATCGCCGAGCTCGAGCGCGACGTGCGCGAGCTGCGCGAGGTGGACGCAGCGCTCGGTCGGCTGCATACGCCCGACTTCGGGGTCTGCACGGACTGCGGCTCGGTCATCCCTTACTCGCGCCTGAGCGCCGAGCCTTCGGCAACACGGTGCCTTTCGTGCCAAAAGAAGGCCGAGCGCTCAACCGAGACCGTCGCGGCCGAGGGCTGACGAAGTGTCCCGCCTCCGCTGCATCACGCCGCTCCGAAACCGGCGGAAGTCAGCTGCGTTTCAGTGAGCGCAGCCGCTTCGCCGCGTCGCGCTTGATCGCGGCCGTGCCGAATTTGAAGCGTGTGGTTTCTTCCTGCGCAGGCGGCGCGCTGCTTCTGCGGCGCACGCCCGAGGCGGCTTTCCGCCGCGGCGCGGCTCGCCTGAAAGCCGCGGTCACCTCGGCGAGCGCGGGCGGAGCGGTGCCGCCCCTGAAGCCTTCCAGCCTGCGATAGAGGTCGGCAGCGGCCAGATGAAAGCCTCCGGGCAGGCCGGCGGCCTCGAAGCTCGCCGCGATTTCCTCCATTTCGCCGATCCAGCGCCAGGCCTTGCGTGCCTGCGCGGTGACCGCTTCGGAGCGCTTTTGCAGCTCGGGCTGCGAGAGCTTCCATTCGCCGAGCAGCGCCGCTTCGACGCCTTCGTGCTCGGCGAGCGCGCGGATCGCGGCGAGGAGCGCGGTAGCGCCCTTGGTCCAGGCCGCGTAGCAGGCTTTGAGCGCGGAGGCCGCACCCGCGGGACCTTCGAGTGGAATCGCTTCGAGGCTGCTGCCCGCGAACAGAGCCGCGATGTCCCTGGCGCGCTCGCCCGACAGATAGATGCGCGAACTCGCTCCCGGAATCGGCGGGGGGCCGATGATGCCGCCATCGACGAACGTCGCCTTGGAGGCTTCGACCAGGCGGCCGATATTGCGTACCGTCGCGGGCGAGATCGCGTTCGCGTCGATATAGATGCCGCTGAAGCCGTGACCGGCAACCTCGCGAGCAAGCGCAAGCGCGCCGTGCGGCGGGCACACCGACAGCACGATGTTGGCCGCGCCGAGCGCACGCTCGAGCGGGCCGAGATCTTCGAGCCCGGCGGCTTTGGCGCGGGAGCGCGTCGCGGCGCTGCGCCCAGCCGAGGCCCAAACGACCCGCAGGCCGCGTCCGCCGAGGCAGGCGCCAATTGCGGCGCCCATCTCGCCGGGATGAAGCAGCGCAACTGTTTTCATCGCCGTGGGAACGCCGCCCTGCTCAATGTCCCGGCGTGATGATCTGGATATGGTGGCGGCTCACGTTGAGAAAGGGCACGGTCATGACCTTGCGGTCCCCGAGCTCCCAGACTTCGGCCTCGGTCACCGCGATGAAGTCCCTCGCCTCGACCATGTAGTCGGTCACACGCGCGCCGGCCATCAGCTCGATGTAGCCCTTGATGCGATACGTTCCGGTCAGGATGGTGACCTTGGTCTTGTTGGGATCCGCCATAGTCTTGCTCCCAGGGTGGGCGAGGGCGAGTTGAGCAGGTGGAGTTTAGCATGCACGTACCGCCGAGACGGGGCGCTATAATCCGCGGCCTGAGACTCGAGCGCGTGAAAACCTATCGCCATAACGTCGCCGTTCACTGGGGCGACACCGATCCCGCGCGAATCGTCTTCTACCCGAACTATTTCGAGTGGTTCGACCAGAGCACGCGCCTTTTTTTCGACTCGGTGGGCCTGGACTGGGATTCGCTCGGGCGGAAATACGGCATCATGGGACTTCCGATCGTCGAGGCCAAGGCGCGCTTCCTCGCGCCCTGCAGGTTCCGTGACGAGATCGTGATCGAGTCCCATGTCGGCAAGTGGAACGACAAGACCTTCGAGGTCAGCCATGCCGTGGTGAACCGCGGCGTGCGGGCAGTCGAAGGCTACGAGATCCGGGTCTGGGCGCACCGTCATCCCGAAGACCCGGAGCGCCTGAAGGCGATGTCGATACCGGAGGAGATCAAGGCGGCGTTCGAGTAGCGATGGCGAAGACGATCATCACTTCACCCGGCGCCCCGACGACCGGCTTCACCGACAAGGGCACGCCCTCGCCGCTCGCCCAGGCGATCCGCGCCGGCAAGCTGCTTTTCGTGTCGGGCCAGGGACCGCTCGATCCGAAGACGCGCGAGGTAGTGAGCGGCGACATCCGCGAGCAGACGAAGCAGACGCTCGCCAATCTTCGCAGCGTGCTTGCGGCGGCAGGATTAGATTTCTCTCACGTGGTCAACATGCGCGTGGTGCTGAGAAACGCCGAAGACTTCCCCGCGTTCAACGAGGCTTTCCGCGACTTTCTTCAGGGCGAAAAGGTCACGCGCACCTGCATCGGCGCGACGCCCCACAGGAAGGGCGTGAACGTCGAGATCGACTGCGTGGCGTCGTTCGAATAGTCACTCCGCCTTGATGTTCGCGGCCTTTACCACCGGTCCATATCTGGCAATCTCGCGCCGGATCCAATCCGCCATCTGCTCTTGAGTGTTGCCAAGCGCCTCGACGCCCATGGCGTCTAACTTCTCGCGGATGTCGGGCAGCCTGACGATGCGCACGACCTCGGCGTTCAGCTTCCTGGCGACGTCGCGCGGCGTGCCCGCCGGCGCGAACACGCCGATCCACAGCACCATTTCGTAGCCCGGCACTCCCGACTCCGCGATGGTGGGCAGCTCGGACATCGCGGAGGCGCGCTTCGCCGAGGTCACTGCGAGCGCCCTTACCCTCCCCGCCTTCACCTGCGACACGAGCGGCGGCGTATCGACGATCGTCATCTGCACGTCGCCGGCGATCACCGCGGTGATCGAAGCAGCGCTGCCCTTATAGGGAATGTGGCGCAGGTCGGTTCCCGTCATCTGCTTGAACATCTCGCTCGCGACCTGGAAGGCGGTCGAACCCGAGCTGTAGTTGAGCTTTCCCGGGTTCGCTTTCGCGTACGCGACCAGCTCCTGCACCGAATTCGCCGGCACCGACGGATGCACGACGAGCACGAGCGGAAAGGAGCCCACCATGCTGATGGCCACGAAATCCTTGAGCGAATCGTACGGAAGCTTCGCATACAGCACCGGGTTGACCGACATGCCGCCCGTGGCGTTGACGAGCAGCGTGTAGCCGTCCGGCGCGCTTTTCGCGACGAACTCCGCGGCGATGATGGAATTCGCGCCGGGCTTGTTGTCGATGACAACGGGCTGGCCCCAGTACTCCTGCATCTTGGCTCCGACCAGGCGCGCGATGATGTCGTTGCCGCCGCCGGGGGGAAAGCCGACCACGATGCGGATGGGTTTTGCGGGATAGGTTTGCGCCCAAGCCGCGGTTAAGGAGCAGAACAGAACGAGCGCCGGAATCGTGGCACGTGCCTTTCTCATGGCGACTCCTGCAAACAATTCGTTGCAGCCATGTGGCCGTTCGGGGGCTGGTTTTGTTGACGGGACATTATTGCTGTGGAATGATCTTCCAACGGCGTGCGTTTACCAAGACACGTCGAACAGAAAAGACGCGTGTCGCCGGACGCTTCTCATCCGTCGCCAGGGCGAAAGGGAGGGCAGGTGGTCGGTCGCCGCTGTTGCAGCGCACAAGCGTTGTGTTTCGCCTTTGCCATGCTGCTCGCCGCGTGCGGCGGGGGAGGCAGCAGCGGCCCGAACCTCTCCACTGCGCCCGGCCTCACGGTCAGTCCTGCCAGCCTCTCGTTTGCCGCTGTCCACAACGGGGCAATTCCGCCGGCCCAGAGCATTCAGATCACTCTGTCCCGGTCGGATATCGCTTACGTCGTCGTAAGTTATCTGGCTACGCCGACGCTTCCGACCTGGCTGACGCAGAGCCCCAGCCTCACCTGCTCGGGCCCCAACTGCACACTTACCGGCGGCCCGATCACCACGTCCCTCGCGACGGGCACCTACACGACCACGGTTCGCATTGCGATCCAGGACATCGGCCACAACGTGCTCGCGTTCCGGGACGTGCCGGTGAGCTACACGATTACTGCAGTCCCGATCGCGGCGAGCCCGAATCTGCTGAACTTCGGCTACGCCATGGGGGGCGCCGCACCGGCGCCACAGACAGTCACCTTGATGGGCGACCCTGCTCCCTGGACCGCGTCGGCGAATCAGCCCTGGATCGGAATCACCCCGGGCAGCGGCCCTGGTGGCGGCAGCGTGAGCGTGAGCGTCAACCCGACCGGGCTCGACCCGAATACCTATAACGGAACGGTCACGTTCACCGCGGCCGGAAACACAGCCACGGTCAATGTCTCGCTCTCGGTCGCTGCGCCCGCAATCCAGACGAGCCCGGACAGCCTGACGTTCTCGGGCGTCAACGGCGCGACGCTGGCGTCGCAGTCGCTGAATATCGGAATGAACAACGGAGCCGCGCTCAATTGGACGGCGACAACGCCTCTGGCGGACACCTGGCTGGTGCTGAACCGGACAACCGGTACGGCCTCGGATCCGCTCGGCGTCAGCGTCAATCCGGCGAACGGCACTCTTGCGAGCGGCACCTACAACTCCTCGATCAGCCTGCAGGCCTCGTCTGGAGGGTCGTCGTTCAACAAGACAGTCGGCGTCACGATGACGCTGACCAAGGCCACGCTGACGGCGAACCCGGCAAGCGTGACGCTCGGCGGCAGCAACGGCCGCGATTTCAGCGGCGTTCCGGTACAGCTGAGCCTCAACACCGGCACCACTTCGTTCACCTGGAATTCGAACGGATCGTCGTCCTTCGTTCAGCGCACGCCGTCTTCCGGCACCGTCTCAGCCACGCCTGTCTCCGTGACACTCACGCCCGACGCCACCGGGCTGTCCGGAGGCACGCATACCGGCTCAGCCGTATTCACAGCTCAGGTCAACGGCGACCTGGTAACGCTCAGCGTCCCGGTCACGTTCAACCAGGAATCCCACAAGCTGCTCGTCGACGGTAACGGGGTGGCGTTCGCAAAGACGCCCACGCTCTCCAAGCTCACACAGACCCTGAAGGTGCGCGACAACCTCGGTCTTGCAACCAGTTGGGCGGCAGCCAAAGATCAGTCCTGGCTGACTGTGATCGCGAGCGGTACCCCGGGCGGCGACCTCGTGCTCACAGCCGACCCGACGGGATTGGCCACGGACAATCTCTACCTCGCGACTGTGACGATCACCTCTTCCGACCCGAGTGTGGAGAACACGGAGAAGGTTCGCGTCGGCCTGTGGGTCGGTTCGGCAGATCCCAGCCCGACTACCACAATCACCGGTCCGACGTTCACGCAGATCGCCGCCGATCCGATCCGGCCCTATGCGTACGTTGCGGTCGGGACGGACGTCCAGATCATCAACGTTCACACTGGGTTAGCTCTCCCGTCCATATCCAACGTCGCAGCGCAGGTCGGACCGATGACCGTCAGTCACGACGGCTCGACCCTGTACGCCGTCGACACGATCAATTTGAAGATCGTCCCCGTTGATCTGACCGCTACTCCTCCCACCAAGGGCACGCCGTTTTCGGCCTCGTTGTTGTCCTTCGTGAAGGTCATCGACTACACGCGTACCAACGGCGTGGAGCTCATCATCTCGGGCAGCGGCGGTCAGATCTTCGACGCGAGAACCGGCGCCCTCTTCCCTTCCACGTTCATCGGGAACGTCGCGGTCGGGGCTAGCCGCGGCGGCTCGCGCTTCTGCACGGTGGACGTGGGGGACAACGGGGTCCTCATCTCCTGCCCTTCGCTGGATTTCACGAGCCTGAACGGCGGCCAGCTGCTCCTTGGCAGCACAGGCACCGCTTCCGCACAAGGCGTCAACGCTGCGGACATCGCGGTGAGCGCGGACGGAACCGTCGCCTACGTAGCCTCGGGGACAAACAACGGGATCATCGCAGTCAGGAAGTACTCGACCCAAGACCTGTCCTTCTTGGGCGGATTCGCGACCGCGGGGCTCGTGAACAATGTGGAGGTAGCGGCGGACGGTCGAATTTTCGGCGCATCCGAAAACGTTTTTACCTTCGGCGACCCCGATGTGTGGGTCTTTACTGCGGCCGGAACGCTACTCACGACCCGCGAACTCGCGCCCCTGTCCGCAAGCAATATTCTCGCGCGTCAGATGAAGGTTTCCGGCGACGGGCTCAGGCTGATCGTGCTGACCGCTGACTTGCCGCCCGCTACCCCAAGCCTCATCTTCAACACAGTCGCACCGTAAAGGGAGCCTCAGCCGCCCGCGCGCCTCGCCCGCGCGGCGTACTCCACGCCTTTCGCGATCCTGTATACGCTTTCGGTTACCGGCACCGGCACGCCGATTTCCTTCGCTTTCCTCACGATGTAGCCGGTCATCGCCTCGAGCTCGGTCTCGCGCCCGGCCTCGATGTCCTGCGCCATCGAGCCCGCGTGCCGGGTGAGCGGCGCTTCACCCGAGCGCATTTTCTTCACCAAGTACATCGGATCGAACGCAAGCCGGATCCCGAGGGCGTCGGCGACGCGGATGCACTCCGCCGCCATGTCGTCGATCAACGCGCGCATCTCGGGCACTTCGTAGCGCGCGGCGTTGACGCCTTGCACGATCGCGCCGATCGGGTTCATCACGCTGTTGAAGATGAACTTGCCCCAGATCGCGCCGCGCGGGTCGGCGACCACTTTCGTGGGAAGCCCCGACCGCGTCATCAATTCTCCGAGCCACGCGATTGACTCCACTTTTCCGCGCGCGGGCCCGAGCCAGGAGTCCTCGCCGTGCACGAGGTGATGGACGCACCCCGGACCGTCGTAGCGCGCCGCCTCGAACGACACGCCGTGCGCGACGTCGAGATCGCTGATCCGCGCGAGCAGCTCCTCGTTGCCCATGCCGTTCTGGAAGGTGACGAGCATCGGACGGCCTTCGAGTGCCGGACGAATCGATTCGAACGCGGCCCCGGTCGCCTGCGATTTCACCAGCATGATCGCGGCATCGAAACGACGCTTGCCTATTTCCGCGGCGCTCGCGAAAGCCGCGAGCTTCGTCACCGATTCCGTGCAGCCAGTCAACGCGAGACCGTGACGCCGGATCGCCTCGACGTGCGCTCCGTTCGTGTCGAGCACGGCGACGTCGGCGACTTTCGCGAGATAGGCCGCGTAAAGGCCGCCTATCGCCCCTGCGCCTACGATGAGAATGTGTTTGCGCTCAGCCGTCACTCAGGGCGAATGATAGCCGCTTGCAGCACGCTCGCGTCCCCGCCTCGGGCGGCCCGCGCGAACGACGCCGCGTAGGCCGCGCGGCGCTCATCGGGCGAGCGCCCCAGCGAACAATAATGCGGGTGCGGCGTGACCAGAGCGTCGTCCTCTCCGAGCGCGTTGGCGCGGTAGCTCGACCAGGGGTACGCGCCCGGATTCGCGGCGAGTCCCGCACGCACCGGGTTCTCCTCAAGTCAGTATGAAGGTTACTTCTATCCCTATTAGCCTGCGCGGGCAGATCAGCAGGCTAGTACGCGCCTGAAAGGCAAGCAAAATGCCGTCTGGGTTAGTATGACAGATGCGCTTTCTCAGCTACTCGTGGACCGTCGCGGTCAATCTCGCTGCAATTGCCGTCGCATTGGCGATGCTCCACGCGGCACATTCTCAGTTTGAAACTATCATCACGAGCGGTTTGGTGCTTATCTATACGGCCGTGATCGGGACTTTCCAGGTGCTCGGGCGCTCACTACTGCACGTAAGTCGAACACAACTAGCGTATTTCATCGAGGTTTCAAAATACCTAGGACGGGCAGATGTGGAAATATATTCGGAAGCGTTGAAGGAAGTGGACGAAGAAACGAAACAGAATCTAATCAAATTCTGGATATCCAACGTTTCCAACGCGATCATTGGCCTTATCGGCACAATCGCATTGCTGATGGCGCTACTTCAGTAGCCCATGGCGAGCCCCCGAACTGTCACCCTGGCTTCCCGGCGTTACCGAGTAGCAACTGTTGAGGCGATTCCTTAACGGCAATTTGATCGGCATGCAGAAGAATGGGTACGACATTCTCTGAAGCGAAGAGCACGTTTGCGCGATTCCAATGCATAACCATCATTGGCGGTTCGCCGTCCGGCATGCCATATGTAGTTGGTTTCCCCGGCCCCGTCATTACAACCACCCATTGCTTGGGCTGAAGCACCATCTCGCCCAACCAGAGGAAATAATCGTTGAATGGCGCTGCACCATCTCCCCCCGGGCTACCCCACCCAATGCTTAGAAAAAAGCGACCGAGTTCAACTGGGCTGTGCTCCCACGCCTGCATTATGACGCGCTCCTCATTGGGCACGCCACGGCTGAAGGCACCGAAAAGCTTAAGCTCCAAAATGTCGGCGATGCGAAACATTGATTCAGTTCCGCTTTCTTATTGCCGCGATCATAGACGGAATCAAAGGGCCGATACTCAGCACTGCTCCGAGCACGAAAAAGAATATGGCTACGCCCCCATTAAAATCGTAGAGCTTGAATGAAGCGCCCATCAGCCCACCCCCTACGATCTGCCGCATTCTCTCGGACCATGGTTTTTCCAACGCATTGATCTGAGCGCGAAGGCTCGCGTTATCGGCTCTTGATTCACCGATGGCGTCTCGCAACTCGGATAGCTCGACGTGTAACCGCCGGTTTTCCCTTTTAAGTTCTACATTTTCTTGCGAAAAATGCCGCGCTACGGCGGCCGGAAACATTGCAGAATGGCCACCAAGCTTGTCGGGGTGCATCAACGCAGCCACGCGAAGGGCTTCAACCAGGGGATCCTCACCGGCACCTACGAAACCCTTCTCAACTTCCGGTTCGGCTAGCTTGATATCTAGGGACGCCTCTTGACCTACACCGACGTTGGCGGGCGTGGGTGGACTTGGAATTCGAGGCAAGTCGAGCCTGTCATCTTCTGGCGTGCTGGACATGCTCGTAATGTTACCCCCTATCCCGGCCAGCGGAGGGAAGCTTCTCTCGGCAACGCCTTTAGGTTGGCCCGGCCTTCCGTGCGCGGGCAACAAATTCTATTTGCATTCGACCGCGAGATTGTGTTGCGGAGCTGCAACTATGCCGCCACCATAGACTGGCACCGCGACAGTTCCAGAAGCGCGATCAATAATTGTGTAACCCGAAGGACACATTTCCCCCGCTTTCTTGTAGCAGGCGTCCAACGTGCGCCCCATGCCACTACACCGCATTGAGTAGGCAGTCTTGCCATTGGGACCGACGAATTGCTGCGGCTCGATAGCAGCGCACGCTGCCAGCAGCAGCGGAAATGCAACGGACGAGACTCGCATCATTTTTCCCTCTCGTAGCAACCCGGCAAGCTTCATTGATTTTCGAGTTTTGCCTTCAGCCATGCAGCGGCACGGTCTCGGTTGATGGCCCATATGCCCGACCCTTTGCCTGCTGGCGAATAGAACAGCCCTTCGGACTCGGCGGCTTTTCGTTTTGCGAATTCCCTCGAATTGATGGAGTACCAGTTATAAACGTGTTGAACCGCCTGCTCAAATTTGGGCGGGATTCTAAGACCAGCATCGGCTCGGTTCTTCTCCAGGGCGCGAAGAACCGACTGCCGAGCCAAACCGTTTGGCACATGTGGCTCCAAGACACGAATGAGGTCAACGACGTATGGGTGGGACAATCGAAGTTGCTTCTTGATGATCGCCTCTTCCACCTCTCGCCATAGCTCTTCCAGCGGATCGGTATCTTTTGGCATTGATGATTCCACCTTTCTGCTACATCATAGGCCGATTCCGATTCGCCTATGGAAAAAAGCGAATACGTTTGAGCACATCGACCGGGTCACTCGCTTGACTTAACCGGGGGAACTGATAAGGTGGATTTTGACTTGAACAACTTTTTGAGGATATTTACGTTCCCGCACTAATTTGATCGGACACTTGCGCTCGAAGCGCAGGACCATTATCCAGCCGTTGCAGTGAGAACGGTTTTTTTACGTCCGTAGAAAACGAAGGAGATTTCGATGCAGACGGAAACCGCTGTTTTGCTTGGCTGTGTGGCTGCCGCCAAACAGTTAAACCGCTCCCCGAGCCAAATGCGGTACCTGGCCGACACGAAGGCGCTCCCTTCGTTTCGTGACTCGGCGAACCGGAGATTGTTTCTCAGGAGCGACCTGGAGGAATACAAGCGGCGCGAGCTAGTCAAGAAGAACGGCGGCAAGCTGAAATTGCGTCTGCGCCTAAAGGAGAAGTGACCATGCGAGTGACCCCGTTTCCGAAAAATGGACTGCTAGACCCGGACGATAAACGCGAGCTGGATGCAGTGGACCCCAACTACCGGCGACTGATCGAGGGGGCTATCGCCGATGAAAATAAAAAGATCCTAGCTCTCGATCCGAGAAGGGCCACACTCGCCCGCGTCGTCCATCCAGACAGACGGAACGATCAAGAGGCGAACACGAAGGTTCGCAAATTCGGAAACGTGCTCGTCTTCAGGCAGGAGAAGGCCCGCGAGCCCCTGTCGGAAGCCTATATGTCGAACTCGATCCGCTCGATTGGTCTGGACGAGCGGAAGTTGAAATTCCGAGGCGCGGAAGTGGCGTTGTCGCCGTGCCACGTCAACGCCATGAAAGTCGTGTTGCACTTGCCATTCCGTGTCTTGGCGAAATGGGACAAGTCCTTTTGCCCCTTGGAAAAGACCGTGGCCCAGCTCTCGACGTTGATCGGCTTGAAGTACCGCATGAGCCACGAGGACGCCAAGGCGCTGCTGGCTGAAATCGGAGGGGTTAGATTTCTCGTCCGCAAGGGAAGCGAGTTCATCGTGATCCCCGCAACCGCTATCTCGAAACTTGATCTTGCGAGCGGCGTTGTCCGATTGAAACTGAATCCTGAGCTAGCTCCTTATCTTCTGGACCTGGAGCGTGATTTCCGGAAGATTCACGAATGCCTGTTCAAGCTGCCCACTTCTCGCGCGATCTCGCTCTATCTGCACCTCCGAACCTTCATCGGCACTAGGCGAAGCCGTAGCGTGCCTCTCAAAGACCTGCGTCGCATATTGCAAGTGTCGAACAAGTTGCTCTGGTACGACCTGCACAAGGGCGCGCTCGATCCCGTGGTCCAGGCCGTGAACAAAAACACCGAACTCGTGGTGAGCTACGACTTGGAACGCCAAGGCGGAAGGGGGCAGGACCGGGCCAGGATCACGGCGGTTAAGTTCAAGGTCGCCGAACGTCCGAATACCAAGTCCAAGCTCACGTTCAAGCCTCTATCTGCACAAGGTTGAACCCAATGACTCGGGGTTTGCTTAAAGGGCTCCGGATGCGGAGCAACGCGGAGCAGGAGCCCTTTACTTCTTTTGTAGTCAACTTCACCTTTGCGAAAGCCGTATCGGCCTTGAAAGCGCAGAGAAAAACGGGGGCACTACCGGGCGATTTCCAACTGAAACCGGGTGACTTCCAACTATGAAAACGGGTGGGTTCCAACTGAAACAGGGTGAATTCCAACAGCGTCCATATGCACTCTTACGGGGAACGTTTCCACTATATAGAGCCGTTACGGGGGACATTTCCACTCAAGGCAGCCGCTTTTTAACACAGCACTTACTACGAAAGGAAATTGTATATGCGACTCCGATTTAGAGAAAACGCCACCGAAATAATCGAAGAATCGTTCCTCCCGCGAGCCTTGCCCGGCAGCACCCGCAAGCCGAACCTGTCGGGCCGAGTGCTGGTTGCGGAATTCGATAGCGGTCGATACCGATGTGAGCTTGAGGGCGACAAGTGGCGCGTCTACGACACCCGGGCGACCTCTGCCGCAGATTCGGAGCATGAGTTCCTGTCGAGGCTGCACGACACAGCGGATCGTGCCACTCAGGCCCGGGCTGTACGGACGTTGGCGGACTGGCAAAAACGCAACGAGCAGTTCTACAAGAGATAGGGAGACGCCATGAAGGCCGCAACGTTACAACAGGCTCGACCTGACCCACGGGCAGCACTCGCCGCTTCTATCGCTGCCCGCGACACCGCCAAAAGCGTACTGAAGGAATCGACCGAAACCCTCGCACGAGCGAACGAGGCTGCACGTCTCGCGGAAGAAGAACTCGTGAAGTACGAAGGGGTTGACCGGGAAATCGCCGAACGCCGAGCGGCAAGCCTTAAGGCGGGAGAGAACAACCGCCCCTTGCCTGATAGCCTCCTATCGAAACGAATTGCTCGCAACGCTGCTCAGGAAAAAGTCGAGGAGATCCAAAACGCGCTTGCGTTGCTCCGGCGTGAGCACACGGAGGCCGAGCAGTCCTTACGCACGGCGGAGCAGGCAGTGACCACGGAGGCGTTCAAGGTTCTGATTCGTGAGGCGAGCATCGTCGCGGATGAGTTGCGCGGCTTGAGACGGGAGGTGTTTCTCTTGTCCGACCGTCTGACCGGGCTGGTCGATGGCGTCTTGGGACCTTCAATGTTGCCCCAAGTACGCACCGAGCTTCTGCACGAGGTCGCGGCTGACTGGCAGAACATAGTCCGGGGGCTTGGCGAGGATCAGCCGCCTCAACATGCGCTCGGTTCGCCGATGGACCCTGTTCGGATCGCAGCGGGTCTTTGGCGGGAGTGGCATGTCTCTTTAATGAGCGATCCGAACTCGGAATTGACGTGGAAATGAAGTCGGGGACTCTCGGCCCCGGGTGGGTTAGCCGCGTGTGCCACCTAAATCGAAACAGCGGCCGTCCGCTGCCAAAGTCCGGATCTCCCCATCGAGGCTTTCGCCGTCTTTCACCTCGATGTTCTTGCCGGACCTTGGTGGCGGGCAACTACTACTTTGACTTGAAGGGAGGGCAAGACCGATGTCCAAACTTGATAGCGTCGTGCGGGACCTGCTCACACAGGAATTGATGGCGATGATCCTGCAAGACAACGGACCGATACGGCCGACGAATGAAAGCCTCGCAAGAGTCATCGTCGATCGCCTTGACCCGGACAGCAGCGCGAAACCTCTACTCCGGCTGGCAGCAATGCAGCAGATCGCCTATCACCTCGACCGCATCGAAGTAGAAAACTAGGACTTTTGAGGCCGGTACGACACCCACCTATTTAACTCTACGGTGGGGGGTGCGTTTGAACGAGCGTATCCCGCAATGCGGTCATCCCTGAATCTCACCCGAAACCACGTGATTCCAACCCCGTTTCCCCTCGGGGAAACCACCCTCCCAGACCGTCCAGGATCGTTTCTGGGGACCTGGAACGGGTCCGAACGGGGGTTGTATCCCCCTGAGTCCCCAGGGAAACCGTCAATCTCCCGTGGGAAATTGACCCCCTCTACCCGTTTGGCGGGAGAATTTCTGGGTATTCCAACCTGGAGGTAACACCATGAAAACAGCGGAAAAACAGGCCGTCGGGTACATCAGAGTTTCGACTACCAAGCAGGCGGAGAGCGGGGTTTCGCTCGATGCGCAGCGCGCCAAGATCGAAGCATGGTGTCAGGCGAACGGCTACAAGCTACAGCTATTCGAGGATGCGGCCGTGTCCGGCACTCGGCGTGAGCGACCGCAACTGAACGCGGCACTCAAGGCAGCATGCATTAGCGGGACGTTAGTGGTTTGTTCGCTTTCCCGGCTCGGGCGCTCGACGCAGCACGTCCTCGAACTGGCCGAACGGCTTGAACGTGCTGGAGCCGATCTCGTTTCGCTAACCGAGAGGATCGACACCACTGGAGCGGCTGGCAAGGCGTTCTTCCGGATGACTGCCGTATTCGCGGAATTCGAGAGAGACGTGATCTCCGAGCGAACCAGCGAGACCTTGCAAGGGAAACTCGCAGACGGCGAAGCGGCTGGCGGCTTTGCGCGTTATGGCTCGAAGCTGGCGCACGATAAACATCGCAACAACAAGCGAACCGGCAAGAAGCTGCTGCTGGTTTTCCCGAATCCGGTCGAGCAGAAGGCTATCAAGCGAGCGCAGCGGCTACGCATTCGCGGCCTTTCTCTGCGCGAGATTGCAGCCAAGCTCGGCCGGGAAGGCTACAAGCCACGCGGCGGCAACGCTTGGCACCCACAAACAGTGAAGAACATTCTGGAGGCCAGCGATGCGTAAGCCAACATTTCGACTAAAAACCGCCAAACGCTTCGCAATCCTCGCCCGTGTCAGTACGAAAGGGCAAAGCAAGGGCGAATCTCTCGACGAGCAGGAACGTCGCGGCCGTAAGTACGTCGGCACACACGGCGGTCAGGTGGTCCGAGTATTCAAAGGCGTTGAGAGTGCGACGCGCCCATTCGCAGAGCGCGAGTTACTTCAGCGTGTGCTACGCGAGGCGGAAAGACACGCATGGTCAGCCTTGTGGGTGATCGACAAAAGCCGCTTGAGCCGCAGCCCAGGTACGACCGAGGTTGTGCAGGCACAATTCGCCAAGCTCAAGATTGAACTGCACACGGGGCAGGGCTTGGTAAATATCGGGTCGGCGGAGTCAAATTTTCTCAACATCATCGAGGCGGCTGCGGATTTGCTGTCCTCGACACGCTCGAAGGAACGCGCACTGCAAACCTTTGAAACGATGCTGGCGAGGGGTGAGCATGCCTTCGGACGCGGGCCGTGGGGGAGGATTTGGGACAAATCCGCCAAGACTTGGAGTGTTGATCCCGAGGCAAAACGTCAGGCGCGGCGGCTATACAGGATGTGCGTCGTGCAGCGCATGGGCACCAAGGAAATCGGTCGGTGGCTCAAATGGAGCGCAGGCACGACCGCCAAGCGCCTTCATTCAGCCGGGAAGACCGAGTGGCCGCGCAGATTGGGCGAAAAGACGTACATCCTCGACATCCCTGCCCTGCTGAATCCCTTGCAGGCGGCAGCAATCGAGCGGCGGCTCAAAGCTAATCTGAGTGTCATGCCGGAGAACAAGAATCGCAGTCTCCTGCAAGGCATGATCCGCTGCGCGGGCTGTGGCGGGAACTTGAGCCACGCAACCTCGGGCGACCTTCAGTATGCATTCTATCGGCACCTGGGTTCGAGCCATCGCCGAGGATGCATCCGGCAGGTTCCTGCCCGTCTTTTGGAAAGGGACATATTGGGATGTTGCGGCGAACTCCTCGCCTCTTCGGCCAAGCTCAAGGCCGCGGTTGAATCCGCACTCAAGGCCGCGACCGGCGACCTCCGAGACGCCAAGACGGAGTTAGCGGACGCGCAGGCAGAGATTCACAACCTGGAAGGGGCACACAAGCGTTGCCTTGATGGACTGGTCTATTTCGACCACTCGGAGCGGGAGCGGAAGAGGCTCGCCGACGAGGCGAAACAGATCAGCGCACGCCTTGAAACTCTGCGGGGGACGCATGAAGGTCTGCGCGTGAAGCTCGGAAAATCGTCCGAGCAGGACCCGGCCAAGGTTGCAGCGCAAATGCGGCGACTGTTCGGTCTTCGAGGTTTGGGGGTGTTGAGCTTGCCTAAAGAACGGCGACGCGAGCTTATCGGGCTGGTAGTCGGGCGGGCAGGCAGGGAATCGCCCGAGGGAATCTATGTGCGAAATGCCGGGATGGTCAACGGACGACCCGTAGCATGGGAATGGCGACTGCGGGGAAAGCTCGGATCGCTCGTCGGCACGGCTTCACATTTCGTCGCCTTACAAGAGGATGGCCGCGCTAAGTTGCGCTTGACTGGCAACACCAGCAGCGCGAAGCGGTTTGCCCAGCTAGGCCACATCGAATCGCGTAACCTTAACCCTCTCTCTCGATGTAACGCATGCACGCGAGCAGATGGCGTCGCGCATGCACGGGCGACGCGTCGTAGGGTTCCTCCCACAGCGCCTCCTCGTGACCGTACGCCGTCGCGAGGTGGCGCGCATAGCGAGCGGCGACCGCCGGCATCAGGCGCGCAGCGCCCGCGGCGCGCGCGGACGTCAAGAGCAGGTGCACGTGGTTTCCCATCAGGGCGTAGGCGTGGACGGCGCATCCGGCCCGCGCAGCGCATTCGCGCAGCGCCTCGAGGTAGGCGGCGCGATCGCGCGCGCAGGAAAAGCAGGCCCGGCGTGCGCGACCGCGCTGCACGACGTGCAGCGTGGCGCGGGGTTCTTCGGGGCAGGCGAGGCGCGGCATGGCACGCCGAACAACGCCGCCGGTCTAGGCGCCGTTGACCGGCCCCGCGGGGCCGGTGAAGCGAAAACTACAGGACGGGTATGCGCACGTGCATCAGCGCCGAGCGGCCGCCGCGCACTTCTTTCAGGCAGCGCTGGATCGCGGCGGCCACCGCATCGGGATCGTCCACCCTCTCGCCGTAGCCGCCCGCGGCTTCGCAGATCTTGGTGAACTCGATGTCGGGCGCGAGCAGCGCGTTGAACTCGTTGGTCGCCTGGGCGTCGCCTTCGGGATAGACGCGCAGCGTCGCTTCTTTCACCGCCGACCAGCCCGAGTTGTCAAAGAGCACCGTGAAGATCGGCAGCTTGTACTGCTTGGAGACGGCGTATACGGAGGAGGGATTGCCGAAATAGAAGCCGCCGTCGCCGACCATCTGCACCACGGTCGCCTCGGGCTTCGCGAGCTTGATGCCAAGGGCCGTCCCCGAGGAGCTGCCCAAGCCCCCGCCCGCGAAGCCGATCGAGGAGCCGGCCCGGGTGCGCATGATCTGGTTGTTGACGACGGGGCCGTTGCGGATGCCTTCGTTGACGACGATGGCATCGTCGCCGATTGCCTTCGACAATTCGGCGCAAAGGTAATGCGGGTTGATCGCGCCGCTCTTTCCTTTGTCCTCGGCCTGCTTCGCGAGACCCGCGCGCCGCTCGTTGCCCTCGCCCCGCATCGCTGCGACGCGCTTCGCCGCCGCTTCGCGGAACGCGGGCGTCGCTTTCGCGCGGAGCGCCTCGAGCAGTTGCCTGAGGATCAGGACGCTGTCGCCCTGCAGGCGCGCGTTCGAGGCGAAGCCCCAGATGGGGAAACACTCCTTCACGACGTCCACGTCGATGTGCGCCCACCAGGTCTGCGGGTTCTCCTTCGTGTGTTTCGGGATCCACGGCACATCCACGTCGACCAGCAGCCCGACGTCGGCGTCGGCGATGGCGGGCATCATCCCGGAAAAGCACGGCGAGGCGCGCGAGATGTTGAGATAGAGCGGGCCTGCCTCGAACACGCGGATTCCGGCCAAGCGCGCGAACTCCTCGATCAGCGCCGGCGCCTCGAGGTTGCGCCCGGCGTAGGAAGTGACCATGACCGGGTGCTTCGCGGAAAGCAGCTTGTCGGCGATCTGCGCGACTGCGGCCGTATCGGCCGCACCCGCACGCACCGCGCCGTAGCGCTCACCGGGGAACGGCCGCATCGCCGCCTCGTCCCAGGTCTGGGTGAGCGTCTCGCGCGGCAGCATGAGGTAAACCGGGCCCATCGGATCGCTGTGCGCGATGCTGTGCGCGCGGCGCAGCGTTTCCTTGGTCATCACGCCCGAGGGCAGCGTCCATTCCCACTTGGCGTAGGGCCGCACGATCCCCGCCTGGTCGAAGGGCTCCTGGATGAAGTGCACGTAGTTGTCGCGCGAGCCCGGCAATTCTCCGCGCACCGTATAAGGCGCCTTGCCCGCCATGAGCACGAGCGGCAGCCGCCCGCGGCGCGCGTTGTGCATCGCCATCGCGGAATTCGCCGTGCCCGCGTCCACGTGCACCATCACCGCCTGCCCGCGGCCGGTCGCCATGGCGAACCCCGCCGCCATGTGCATCGCCGTGTTCTCGTGCGGACAGTTCAGTACTTTGGGATAGTGCCACCCCTCCCTTTTCCAGCGCGCCATTTCCTCGATCAGCGGAGCGTGGTCCGTGCCGAAATTGGAGAACAGGTACTCGACGCCGATGTCGTTCAGGCCATCGAGAAAATAGTGCGCGGTCGAGTGGAGCTTGACCCGGGGCGCCTTGTCCATGCTGCGGTCCTTTTCCCTGCCCGAAATGCCTTCTACCGGGCTTCGCGCCTACGTCACCTTGTACACCTCATCGCCCTCGCGCGCGTGCTCGGTCACCTTCAAGCCGATCTCCTGCCTCTTGCCGGCTTCGGTGACGGGCTGGTGCTCGATCTGCATGGATTCGACGCGCTGGCGGAAGTCGCTGGTGTGGCCGAGGAAGCGGATCGTGTCGCCCACGCGCAGGCTGCCCGATTCGAGACGTATCGCCGCGACGGAAAGATGGCCGTAGTAGTGGGTCACGAAACCCACCCGCTCTTCGCCCGGCAAAGGGCCGCGCGGCGCCACCGGAGGGGCCGCCGGCCGCGGGCTGGGCGCAGGGCGTGCCGCGGGTTGTTTCTTCGGCGCCACGCGTCGCGCTGCCGGCTTCCTCGCCGGGGCCTTCTTCTTGAGTGGCTTGGCCTTCTTGCGGGCCGCCGGTTTTCCGGCCGGCGCCTTCTTGCGTTTGACTTTGGCTTTCGGGTTTCTCTTTGCGGCGGCCATGGCGCCCTCCGTAAGGTATGCGGGTAGGACAATCCTAATCGTCTGGACCGAACATATCAACGCGCGCGCCGGGAATCAATCCAGCAGGTGGGCGATTGAGTTCGCGTAGTAGCGCAGGAGCGGCAGCTCCTTCTCCCGCGCGAGGTAGATCCCTTCGACCTCGTCGACGAGGTGCCGCATGAGCAGCATCCGCAGGCCCACGTCGAGCGCATAGTCGAGATCGCGCCGCGGCACGTAGACGCGCGCTGCGGAGCGGTCGAGCCGCTCGATGAGCCGCCCGACCTCGGCCTTCAGCTCGAGCGCGGAGAGCCTGCGCTCGGGATTGCGCACGAACACGGTCGCCATCAGCGGCACCGGCACCACCGGAACGACCTGGCCGACCGAGCGCATGAGGTGCTCGCCCAGCGCCGCCGTGCCGCGCCTGCGCTCCTCGCCCGAGAGCCGCTGGAAATCCAGGCCGCGCGAGCCGCAGTAGGCGCGCATCGAGACCGGCGAGCCGAAATTGACGCAGGCGTAGCCGAAGCGGTGCCACTTGCTCTTCAGTATCAATCTGAGGTTGCGCGCGGCGAAAGCGAGCGCGCTCCACAGCGCCTTCACGCGGCCGACTCGCGGCGCGTCCGCATCGAGCGCGCGCAGGAGGCTGCGATCCTCGAGCACGCGGTCGTAGTTGATCCCGAGCGGCACGAACACGAGGTCGCGCTCGCCCTCGATGCGGAAGCCGCGCATCATGTAGTCGATCACCCCGAGCTTGGGCTCCCTCAAGCGCCCGTCGCGCGTGAGGCCCCCTTCCGGGAAGACCGCCTGCGGGACGCCGGCCTCGGTCGCCATCGCGATGTAGCGCTCGAGCACCCGCCGGTAGAGCTCGTCCTTCGAGTCGCGGCGCACGAAGTAGGCGCCCATGGCGCGGACGAGCGCCGAGAGCGGCCAGATGCGCGCCCATTCGCCCACGGCGTAGGAGAGCGCCACCTGATCCGCTGCGAGATAGGCGGCGAGGACATAGTCCATGTTGGAGCGGTGGTTCATTACGAACACCACGGTCGCGTCGGACCCGACCTTCGCGATGCCCTCCGAATCGACGTACCCGAGCCGCACGCGGTACAGCGACCGCGCGATCCAACGCCCGATCCAGTAGCCGATGCGGAAGTAGAGGTAGGCGTTGAACGCCGGGACGATCTCGCGCGCGTAGCGCTCGACCCTGCGCAGCGCGGCGGGCAGGCTGATGTCCTTGTCCCGCGCGTACTGCTCGGCGGCAGCCTGTACCCTGCGGTCGGCGAGCAGGCTGTGGATGAGCGCCTGGCGCTTGGTGCGCTGGAAGGGCCGGATGCCGATGCGCAGGCGCTCGCCCAGCTCGTCGATCACCCGGTTCGCGGGATGCGTCACCAGGAAGCGCAGCGCGGGCGCCAACACGTGCTCGTAGAGCGCCCAGACGGCGAGTGCCGCCACGAGGACGAGAAGCCAGGCCGGAACCGCGACGCCGTCGCTCACCGCCGCCTCCTACGACAGGAACTCGCTCACGGCCGCCTCCACGTGCAGCCGGGCGGTGTCGAGCAGCGTCATGCCGATGTCGATTGCGTCGCGCAACAACAAAGGCAGCTCGGTGCCGCCGAGGATCAGCGCTTCGATGCCTTGCTCCTTTTTCATGCGCCGGGCGATGGTGATGTAGCGCTCGCGCGTTGCCGCCAGAACGACCCCGTTGACCAGTTCGTTCAGATAGGTGTCGTGGATGAATTCCTGGTCGCCGGACTCTGGGATCGCGACGGCTATCCCTTCGCGCGCGAAGACTTTCTGATAGAAACCGCCCTGCATGGTGAAACGAGTACCGAAAAGGCCGACGCGCTTCAGCCTGCGCCCGGCCGCCGCCCTGCACGCGGTCTCGACGATGCTGATGAGCGGGATGGGCGAGGCGCGCCGGATCTCGTCGAACACGATGTGCGGCGTGTTGGAGGACAACAGTCCGTGCGTCGCGCCGGCCCGGGCGAGGCGGCGGATTTCCTCAAGCATGTACGCGGCAAGTCCCGCCAAATCGTTCGAGCTGACGAGTTTCAGGGCTCTTGCCAGGTCGATGCTGTTGATGAGGACGGGAGGATAACCCCCGTCCGGCCTGCGCTCCCGATAGGTCGAGATGAAAAGCCGGTAGTAATCGATCGTGGATTCCGGACCGATGCCGCCGACGATGCCGATCAGTTTCATTCAAACGATCGGCGTCGGGTCCGGCCTTACGCGGGCTTCGCGCCGGCGCGTGTCCTGTCGAGCACTGTCATCGCCGAAGCGACGACGCTCGCAACGTCGGCGAGGTTCGAAGGAACGATCATGGTGTTGTTGGTCTTGGCGAGATTGCCGAAGGCGCCGATATAGAGCTCGGCCACCTTGAGGTTCGCGGCCTGCAGGCCGCCTTCCTTGCCGATCGCCTCGGCGACGACGTTTACCGCCGCGGCGGTCGCATCCGCGACGAGGCGCAGCGCGGTCGCCTCGCCTTGCGCCTTGTTGATCGCCGACTGCTTCTGTCCTTCGGAGGTGAGGATCGCCGCCTGCTTCTCGCCCTCGGCGAGGTTGATCTCCTGCTGCTTCTCGCCTTCGGACTTGGCGATCAACGCGCGCTTCTCGCGCTCGGCGGTGATCTGCGCCTGCATCGCGCGCAGGATCGCTTCGGGCGGCGTCAGGTTCTTCACCTCGTAGCGCAGCACCTTCACGCCCCAGGAGCGGCCGGCCTCGTCGAGCACCGCGACGATCTGGCGGTTGATCACGTCGCGGCTCTGCAGGGACTGGTCGAGCTCCATCTTGCCGACCTCGGAGCGCAGGGTGGTCTGTGAGAGCTGCACGATCGCGGTGACGTAGTCGGACGTCCCGTATGAAGCCAGGCGCGGATCGGTCACCTGATAGTAGATGAGGCCGTCCACCGCGAGCTGGGTGTTGTCCTTGGTGATGCACACCTGCTCGGCGACGTCGAGGGGCACTTCCTTCAACGAGTGCCGATAGGCGACGCGATCGATGAACGGGATGATGACGTTCAGCCCCGGCTCGAGCACCTGGTGGAATTTGCCGAGCCGCTCGACCACCCAGGCGCTCTGCTGCGGCACCACGCGCACGCCCTCGATGACGAACACCACCGCCAGCGCGATGATGGCGAAAGGGATCCAGAGCGGACGGAGCGGCTCGTAACCATAGATGAGGATCGTGGCGATGAGAACGGCGATTATCTTGAAAAGCATGCTGCCTCCCGCTGTGCGTGAGATTTCGTCCGCCGCGTGCGCGATGTCAGGCGGGCCGGGTCTTGGAAACTTTGAGGGTGCTGCCATCGACTGAAGTGATATAGAGAATCTCGCCGGGCTCCCCCGAGGCGTCGCCCGCGACCTGCGCGTCCCACAGCGCGTCGCGGTATTTCACGCGCGCGTGGCCGGCGCCCTTGTTGACCCAGGAGTCGAAGGCGGCCGGCTGGCCGAAATCCAGCCCCTGCATTCTCTTCGGGCTGAGCGTCTTCTTATACCGATGAACCCAGATGACGCCCGCGACCGCAACGATCGCCGCGCCGATCGCCTGCCACACGAGCGCTCCGCCCGCGTAGCCGACGCCCGCCCCGACCAGGGCCGCGACGCCGAGAACGAGCAGGTAAAAGGTCCCCGTCATCAGCTCGGCGATGACGAGGATGAAGCCGGCGATCAGCCAGGCGAGGGAAAGGTCCATGGGCGCTGCGGAGATTGTTGTTCTCGGCGACTATCCTACTCTAGGGCCGCTCCGGCCACACGGCCCGCCGGCCACGCATGCGTCAAAACCGGGGACAGACCACGGTTTTTTCCTCCTCCCGGAGAGAAACTAAATCGTACGCCGATATTTCATCTTGCAGCGCGATACAAGCGCCGCAGCAGCGGGACGGAAACCACCGTCAGAGTCAGAATCCCCAGGGAACCCGCGATCGGCCGCTCGAAGAACGCGAATATCCGCCCGTCCGCCTTGATCATGGAGCTGATGAAGTTCTCCTCCAGCATGGCGCCGAGCACCATGCCCAGGATCGCCGGCGCGACCGGGAAGCCGTTCTCTTCCATGACGTAGGCGACCAGACCGAAGGCGAGCATCAGCACCACGCCGAAGATCGAATTGTTGATGGCGAACGAACCGACCACGCAGAAAAGCAGGATCACCGGCATCAGCACTTCGCGCGGCGCGCGCAGCATCTGCTTGGCGCACTTGATCGCCGCGATTCCGAGCGGCAGCATCAGCAGGTTGGCGAGGATGAACACGAGAAAGATGGCGTAGATCGAGGCCGCGTTGTTCATGAAGATCGTCGGCCCCGGGTTCAGGCCCTTGATGTACAGCACGCCGATCACGATCGCGGTGATCGAATCGCCCGGGATGCCGAACACCAGCGCCGGGATCCACGCGCCCGCGAGCGCGCTGTTGTTGGAGGCGCCGGCCTCGATGATGCCCTCGATGTGGCCGGTGCCGAACTTTTCGGGCTCCTTGGAGAAGCGCTTCGACATCGCATAGGACATCCACGCCGCGATGTCGGCGCCCGCGCCGGGCAGCGCGCCGATCGCGGTGCCGAGCACGCTGCCGCGCAGCGTCTGCACGGGATAGCGCTTCGTGAGCGTCCACATGCCGCGGAACACGTTGCCGATCTTCGTCTGCGCCATCTCCCAGGGCTCGTCGATCGAGCCGATATTGCGGATGATTTCCGACACCGCGAACATGCCGATCATGATCGGGATCAGCGTGAAGCCGCCGGCGAGCTCGGCGTTGCCGAAAGTGAAGCGCGGGAACCCGGCCGGATTGTCGAGGCCGATCGCCGAGACGAGCAGGCCGAACAGGAGCGACACGATGCCTTTCAGCGGATTGGAGTGGGCGAGGAACACCGCGCTGAAAAGTCCGAGCACCACCAGCCAGAAGTACTCGAACGACGAGAACTTGAGCGCCACCTCGGCGAGCGCGGGCGCCGCCGCGATCAATACCGCGGTGCCGAAGAGCCCGCCGATGACCGAGAACACCAGCCCCGCGCCGAGCGCGAGCTCGCCCTGACCTTTCTTCGTCAGCGCGTAAGCTTCATCGGTATAGGCGGCCGACGCCGGCGTTCCCGGCATCCGCAACAGGCAGCTCGGGATGTCGCCCGCGAAGATCGCCATCGCGGTCGCCGTGACGATCGACGCAATCGCGGGAACCGGCGGCATGAAGAAGGTGACCGGCACGAGGAGCGCCGTCGCCATCGTCGCGGTGAGGCCCGGCACTGCGCCCACGAAGAGACCAAAGGCCGCCGACGCGAGGATGACCCAAAGCACGTACGGGTCGAAGACCAGCGCGAATGCTTGAGCTAGAACGCCCATCGTTCGAGCACGCCCCAAGGCAGCGGCACGCGCAGCACCTTGTAGAACGCGAAGTGGATCACCACTGTGGCAACGACCGCGACCAGCGCGGTGATGCGCCAGCTAGCGCCGAGTGCGCGCATCCACACCGCGAGGATCAGCACGCCGGTGAGATGAAAGCCGAGCGCATCGGCGAGCAGGATGTAGGCGACGAGCCCTGCGAGGACCGTGGCAACCGCGCGGCGCGCGCGTGGTCGCTGCATCCATTCCGGCATTGCGAAGAGCGGCGCGGGCTCGCGCAAGCCGGCGCGAACGAGAAGCGCGCCGCAGATCGCGAGACCGATGGCGATCAGTCCCGGAAACCAGGCCGCGCCGAATTTCTGGCCCGGCATGGCGGGAAACCCCTGGATATGCCAGAGGATGATCGCGGCGAGCGCGACCAGCGCCGCCCCGGTCAGCGCGTCGTTGATCTTTATTTTGCCAACCCTACTGCTTTGAGCGCGGCTCCGAGGTTTGCGTCCGACGCTGCCATGAACTTGGCCGTTTCCTGGGGATCGGCCCACACTACGCCGAAGCCGCGGCTCGCCATGAAGTCCTTGTACTCCTTCGAGTCATGGACCTTTTTCAGGGCGGTGACGAGGGTACGCTGCGCGTCGGCGGGAATTCCTTTCGGGGCGGCAATCACGC
>WNFY01000810.1_pt1 | contig 47835 bp, 37 predicted proteins | sample 5400091 | NCBI WGS metagenome assembly WNFY01 (sample SAMN13153364, study PRJNA577476) | soil metagenome | isolation source: 60 cm soil or saprolite under grassland replicate 1 | place: USA:California | collected 2016-06-15
GAAACAACAACTAAACCGACGGTCATGAAAAGTTCCCTCTCTGCTACGAGAACAAGATAGTACGTACAGGGATTGCCAGGTCACTTTTCATTGGCACAGACTTCAGCAAGACTGCGCAGTATGAGCCAGCTCGACGTCGATCCAGGGTCCTGGTGCCCAATACTACGCTCACCAAGATAGCTGGCACGTCCCTTGGTAGCGAGCAAAGGAATGGTCGCTTTCATGCCTTCTTCAGCCGCAGAACTGGCACGAGCGGTAAGTTCGGCCAGAGATAAACCTTCGTTGAGCGCCTGCTTAGCCGCGATAAGAGCAGGTGTCAGAGCGTCAACCATCGTTTTTTCGCCCGTATGTGCCTTCCCACGAGCAATGATACCATTCAGAAAAGCATCCAACAGAGCAACAACATCAGCAGCAGTCAGATTCTGTTTATTGGCAACTGCAGCACTGGCACGCAAAAAGGCAGTACCATACAAGGGACCACTGGCGCCACCTACAGTTGACACCAGCGTCGTACCCACCGTTTTCAACTGTGTCGCGCTATCCATAGATGCCATAGCCGGGAATTTGGCACGCACAGCCTGAAAACCACGATCCATATTGACACCATGATCGGCGTCACCGATAGCAGAGTCAAGCTGTGTTAAATAGGCAGCGTTCTCACGGAGCACATCCGCTATGCGCTCTAACCAGTGCAGGGTATCCTCGTTGGTCATTGAACTATTCCTATTCTTTAAAAATAAATGCACAGTCACACGTTTTTTGGAACTATAGAGACGAGGTGAGACCCGACAGACCGAGTCCCGCCTCTATTATATCTCCTCAGACCATGCACCAGTTACATACCCCAACGAAGGGCTGGTGTATGGACTGGCGCATCCCAGTACTTCGTCATTTCATCGTCAAGACGAACCAGGGTGATAGAAGCACCGGCCATCTCCAGGGAAGTAATGTAGCTCCCTACCAATGAACGGGCAATAGTGATATTCTTGCCATCCAGGATGCGATGCAGGGCATCGAAAACAATATACAGTTCGATCAATGGTGTGCCGCCCATACCATTGACGAACGCAAGGACTTGCTCACCAGACTTAAGACCCAGGTCTTCGATGATAGGAGCAGCAAGCATTTCAGTAATTTCGGCGGCAGGAGCAAGCTTGACACGGCGACGCCCTGGCTCACCATGAATACCGATGCCGATTTCCATCTCATCTTCACCCAGTTCAAAGGTCGGTTTGCCAGCAGTCGGGACAGTACAGGAGGTAAGGGCCATACCCATACTGCGACCCTGTTCGTTGACTTTGCGCGCCAGTGCCGCAACTGCACTGAGAGGTGCACCTGTCTGTGCCAGGCCACCAACGATCTTTTCGAGCAGAACGGTAACGCCCACACCACGTCGGCCCGCGGTATACAGACTATCCTGCACAGCCACATCATCATTGGTTACCACGCTGGCAACCTCAATTCCTTCAGCGGCAGCCAGTTCCGCGGCCATCTCGAAATTCAGTACGTCACCAGTGTAATTTTTGACTATATGTAATACACCGGCACCCCCATCTACGGCACGGGTAGCAGCCAGCATCTGATCTGGGACAGGGGAGGTAAAGACAGCGCCAGGACAGGCGGCATCAAGCATACCGAAGCCCACAAAGCCACCATGCATCGGCTCATGGCCACTTCCTCCGCCAGAGATCACCCCCACTTTCCCTCGCACTGGCGCATCCTTGCGTACAATAATTTGCTGCTCAATATCAACCCGGATCAGGTCGGAATGGGCAGCTAGCATACCAGCGAGGGCTTCTTTGACGACATCTTCTGGTCGGTTGATCAACTTCTTCATGTATCGTTGTCACCTTTCGTACAAGTTATCAGGTAGGATAGGTTCCTACCCCAACGGTATTGGGAAACCCTGTGCAAGGAAGACACCAGGGGCAACGGTTCGCGAGCCAGTGAAACCACGGGCTTGTGATTCACGGTCTTGTGATTCACGGGCTTGTAAACCGCGCCCCTACAACAACCGCGCCCCTACAACAGCACCGCTTCTACTAACGCATGTACGGGGCTTGCGGGCCTACTTTTTCGGCGGCCATCTGCTCCTGCACACTATCACGATAGGATTCTACAAGAGACTGTTGTTGAGCCTGGGACCAGTTCAACTCTTCTGCCATCAATGTAGCAACCTCATCAACGATATCCAGGCCCCTTCGCTTATCCTCAAGGACAATTGCGGTGCGATGAGTTAAGATATCAGTCGGTGTCATTGCCATCTCATAACGGCAGGCATAGGGTATTTCGGCTTTGAGATAAGGGAGATCAGAGATAAGACGTTCACCCAATGTGGCATCTTTCTCTATCATTTCCAGCAAGTTCATTGCCGCAGTACCATAACTATACCCCAGGTGTTCAATAGTTGCTGACGAGAGTCCCAGCGCCGCGCCTTTTTTCTCGAGTTCACGTTCTACCACAGGCCAGCCTGCACTGCCCTGCAAAGGAAGCGATATTGTAGGATGAACAGGCTTCATTTTATCTCGCTTGCTCAGGACATCAACGGTATCCTGCGCCATACGCCGGTAAGTCGTTAACTTCCCACCTGTGATGGAGACCAATCCTGTTGAACTTTGTATCACGGCATGCGTTCGTGAGAGCTTTGCAGTCGAATTGTTGGCATGCCTTGGTTTCACCAGAGGACGATAGCCTGCGTAGGTGCTAATAATATCGTCCTCAGTCAGGTGAACATTAAGATAACGATTAAGATACTTTAACAGATAGGAGACATCCTCTTTCGTCGCAAACGGGTGATCGAGATCGCCGGAACCAGTATCAGTTGTGCCATAAATCACGCGTGACTTCCAGGGAACGAGGAAGAGGATACGTTTGTCTTCTGTTTCTGGCAGCACAATCGCCGAGTCGCCGATCTTGATGTCTTCCCGTCTCAGTACCAGGTGCACCCCTTTGCTCGGTTCGATCTGAATCTGCGACTCAGCGCCGGTCAGCGAATCGACTTGTTCGGTAAACACTCCGGTGGCATTGACGATATGACGAGCGCGTACACTCACTTCCTGACCGCTCAGTCGATCACAAACACGAGCACCATAGACTTTCCCTTTGTCCGTCAGGAAGGATGTGACCTCACTATAATTGGCAACAGTCGCACCATATTGAGCGGCAGTACGGATAAGTGCCAGAGTGAAACGAGAGTCGTTGGTTTGCCCATCATAGTAGACAAAACCTTCTTTCAACCCCTCCTGCACCAGCGTTGGAGCGAGCTGCAAGACCTTTTTACGGCTCAAATGACGATGGCGATGAATATTACGCCTGCCCGCCAGGATATCATAGAGCCAGAGGCCGATATCAAGCAGCAGATTTAAGCCAATTCCGCCCGGTGTAGTAAAGGGCATACCGACAGGATGTCGATCTCCCTCATAGATAGGCAGGACAAAACCCACCGGACGTACCAGGTGGGGGGCGTTTTGCAGCATAAGGCCACGCTCAACCAGAGCTTCGTGCACCAGGGCAAAATCAAATTCGGGGAGGTAGCGGATACCTCCGTGTGCAAGCTTGGTTGATTTACTACTCGTCCCACTCGAAAAATCAGCTTTCTCAACGAGAGCGACCTTATAACCGCGTGTGACAGCATCGAGTGCAACTCCGGCACCTGTGACACCGCCACCGATGACAAGAACATCAAACTGTTCGTCACCCAGTTCGGTAAGATTGTGCGTACGCACTTCAGATGATAGTGTTAGCATAATATTTACGAAAATACGAAGCGTGAAAGCAAGTCGTAAAGCCATCTTCACTTTTTTCTCACCGCTTCGTATTTTCGTCCTTTCATGCGTTGAGCTAATGGGTTAGAGAATACTAGACAGCAGGTTCACGTACAGCTTCACCCTTTGTTTCGGTGTCACCAGACGGTCCAAGCCCTTTTGCCGCCAGTACCTTCCCGATGGTAAAGTCGTAGATAAAAGCTCCAGCGACTCCACCCAGGAGCGGTGCGACAATAGGAATCCAGAAGTAGTAATTCTTGGCGGAAAAGCTAGCGCCGCCACTGACCAGAGCAATCCACAGACGTGGACCGAAGTCACGGGCGGGATTGATAGCATATCCGCTGTTTCCTCCAAAGGATGCGCCAATTGCAACAATCAACAAGCCGATGATAAACGGGTTTATATTGCCCTGCACAGGCTGGTTACGTCCATCGACGATAGCAAAGATCAATCCAACCAGGAGAGCAGTGCCGATGAACTCATCACCGAAAGCGCCAAACGTGCCGACAAAATCCTTCGGGCTAGTGTAGAACACGTAACCGACACCCTTGGCCGTATCAGCAATATTAGCCCCGCCTATTGCGGCAGTAATCGCACCCCGGTAGACGAAGTAGAGGATGCCAGCAGCAACGAAAGCGCCCAGAACCTGAGCACCCCAGTAAGGAAGAACCTTGTTCCAGCCAACCTTGCCGCGTACAGCCAGACCTAATGTGACGGCAGGATTGAGATGAGCGCCACTGATCGCACCTGTAGTGTAGATACCGAGCATAACGGCCAGACCCCACCCCAGAATGATCACAGTCCATTCATTCGCACCTGGGAGCGGGCCCCTAAACAATCCAAAGGTGGCTACACAGCCGTCACCAAAGAGGATCAGGACCATGGTGCCGAAAAATTCTCCAATGCATTCGCCGAGTGTACCAGAGAGTGCAGAAGGTGTGCTAACAGCTCGACTTGCCATAGATGTTTACTCCATTTCTGTAGCTGAGCTTACTACATCAACCTTACATGAGGTTGAAAGACGATAATAATAACGACAAAAACAGGCTACTTTGACAGGTGTAGACAGAGTGTAGGGATGCAAATACTTGCGTCCCTACCGCATCTTCACTTGACCTCTTAGGGTTTCACATGTATACTTTCCTCCTGAGGAAGCTGCAAGAGCCTCTGTTCTTTTACGACCCGCTTGAGGGTACTGAAACTACCGCGTGATAATTATGACTGCTCCCAGTCTAAGGAGCGCTCGACCGCGCGCTTCCAACCAGCGTAGAGAGAATCGCGCTGATCCTTGCTCCATTGTGGCTCAAAGGTGCGATCAAGGGCCCAATGTTCAGCGACCTCTTCCTTGCTGCTCCAGAAGCCAACGGCCAGGCCCGCAAGATAGGCCGCACCGAGAGCGGTTGTCTCAGCAACCTTCGGTCGTTGTACCGGCACGCCAAGAATATTTGCCTGGAATTGCATGAGCAGATTGTTCATGACGGCACCGCCATCGACACGTAATGCTTTCAGGTTGACCTTACTATCGGCGATCATCGCCTCCAACACATCGCGTGTCTGGTAGGACATCGACTCAAGTGTGGCACGAGCAATGTGGCCGATGGTCGAACCGCGCGTAAGGCCAATAATCAAACCACGGGCACGCCCATTCCAGTAAGGAGCGCCCAGACCGACGAAGGCAGGCACCAGGTAGACGCCGCCATTATCAGGCTCCTCATTGGCGAGCGCCTCGACATCAACACTGTTTTTGATTGCTCGCAGGCCATCACGCAGCCACTGGACAGCAGCACCAGTGATGAAGATACTGCCTTCCAATGCATAGGTGAGTTCTGCTTTCGCCGGATCACCCATGCCCCAGGCGATGGTCGTGAGAAGGCCATTCTGCGAAGGTACGCCTTTGTTCCCAGTGTTCATCAGCATGAAACAGCCGGTACCATAAGTATTCTTCGCCATACCAATTTCATAGCAGGCCTGTCCAAAGGTAGCTGCCTGCTGATCTCCGGCGTCCCCAGCCATCTTAATGGCCCCGCCAAAGAACTCCGGATCAGTCTCACCAAAGACACCACTTGACGGCATCACTGTGGGGAGCATCGAGTGAGGAATACCCAGCTCATTGAGAATGACATCATCCCACCTGCTCTCGTAAATGTTAAAGAGAAGGGTGCGAGAGGCATTGGAATAGTCCGTCACATGGGCGCGACCTTTGGAGAGACGCCACATCAAGAAGGTATCAACGTTGCCAAAGAGCAATTCGCCACGATCGGCCTTTTCGCGTGCTCCGGGAACGTTATCGAGAATCCATTTGACCTTCGTGCCGGAGAAATACGCATCCGTCACCAGGCCTGTACGCGCCCGAATTTCTTTGTCGAAACCCTTTGCTGTCAGGGCCTCACAGATAGGAACAGTCAAACGGCTCTGCCAGACAATCGCGTTGAACACGGCTTTGCCGGTGGCCTTTTCCCAGACGATTGCCGTCTCGCGCTGATTGGTAATACCAAGCGCCGCAATATCGGAGGCTGAAGCTCCAACCTTCTTGATGACTTCCCGAGCCACTGCCAATTGACTTGACCAGATAGCTTCTGGATCATGCTCGACCAGACCTGGAGATGGATAGATCTGAGGAAACTCCTGCTGTGCCGAGCTGACAATCGCTCCCTCGTGATCGAAGAGGATCGCTCGCGAACTGGTTGTGCCCTGGTCCAGAGCAAGCACATACTTTGCCATGATTAGCCCTCTTTCTGCTGGACGCAGCTTACTGCGTCCGCACTAAATGACGACGTGCCGTATGAAGACAGGCATCTACGCCTGCCCGGGAAAAGAGAGAAACACAGACTTATAGAAACCTGTGCAGAAATCTACACAGAAAGGGATATTCATATACAAGGATTATCAGGCTAAGCCTGCTCTACGTCGGCCACAGTTCCTGCCGTATGACCGTAACGGCTAAGGCTCCTGCGCGAAGGACCGCCTCCACTTGCTGAGGTGTCGAGACCAATCCAGATCCAATAAAGGGCAACGGCAATGATTTGAGCACGTCTGAAGCAAGAGCAGGAATAACAAGCGCCGGTGAAATATCAAGCAGATCGACGCACCCGCTATCGACCGACTCCAGAGCGCTTTCCAGCCCGGTTGAATCCACGGCAAAAATACGTTGGATAGTCTCCAGACCAAAACCTTTGCCAAGCGATAATGTCTTTGGATGATTCGACACAATCCCCGTGATATGCAAGCGTTTCGCGAGATAGGGCAGGCCTGCGGAGTCCGGGTAGATACCATCCATCTGATCGACATTGACGTAGATAGAATGTCCACGTCGATGCGCTTCATCCAACAGGTTGACAAAATCGAACAGATTGCAGTGTCGCAACATTATCGTTTTACACCGCACGTGTTCTAATGCCTGCGTAAATTGTACACGATTCTCTACAATTGGTATGATCTTACACCGTAACGAATGGCCGGGCGAAGACCTGTAGGATTGTGTCAACATACTGCCCCCTGGTCTATTATAAGGAACACAAAAAAGCCCTAAGCCTCCTCAGGATGGCTCAGGACTTTTCATTTCACTGTCCCTAGCACAGACGAAGTTGTTTCGTTTGCAGAATTTTCATGGTTATTGCAAAATAGTAAGACTTGAGCTTGTCACTCCTTTGTGCAATACACTCAATAAATGAGGTGGAACTTTTCCGAACAGCTATGTTACCAGTTCCTGACTATACAAGAGCATGGAGTTAGCATATAATTATGATACTCGACCATTTTCCTTTTGTCAAGGGTTGACGAACTACCGCTCGGATACCTGCTATAAAAGGGTAGTTACAGCATTGGTACAATAAGATGATCAAGCAAGAATTCCTACGTTTAGCCCGCATGTATCCGGTTGCGGCAGCAATCAAATCGACTGAAGATATGGAAGTTGCGCTATCTTCAGATGCAGTCCTTTTATTTATACTTAAAGGTGACGCATTCCAACTTACATCATTTATCTCACTTGCGCATAAACGTAGGAAAGGCGTAGTGGTGCACGTCGATCTTGTAAGCGGGATTGGCAAGGATCGTCCAGGCATTCAATATTTACGACAAATTGGTGTAGACGCCATTATTACCAGTCGTTCTCCCCTCATTGTCGCCGGGCGAGCAGAAGGATTAACGACCATCCAGCGCCTCCTTGTAGTAGACGATGCAGCGCTAGAGAGCGGTGTAAAGACGATTGCGCGCGCACTCCCCGATATCGTGGAGGTTCTACCAGGTATTATTTTTCCGGAGATTGCCAGCAAACTCGTGCAGACCTTGCCAGGCCCTTTCATTGCCGGTGGATTTATCCGCACGGCAGCAGATATCGCACGCATGCAGGCTGCCGGAGCCATTTTGAGTAGCAGTAGTACTTACGGGCTCTGGAAACGCGAGTCCAGGCGTTGAAGAGTTACAGCAAGAGAAAGGGATAGAACATATGCCCAGAGTAATCCACTTTGAGATCCACGCAGATGATCCTGAGCGAGCAGTTAAGTTTTACCAGGACGTGTTTGACTGGAAAATCAATAAATGGGATGGACCGGAAGATTACTGGCTCGTGATGACTGGAGAGAAAGGCGAGCCGGGGATCGACGGCGCTATCCTGAGACGCCAGGGGCCAATAAACGGCGATGCGGTTATCGCATATGTCTGCACCATTGATGTGCCTTCGGTTGACAACTATGCAGCCAGAGTTACCTCCAGTGGAGGAACAATAGTCCTCCCGAAGATGGCTGTGCCTGGAATCGGTTGGTTGTTCTACGCAAAAGATAGCGAGGGCAATATATTCGGTGCTATGCAGAGCGATCCCACAGCACGATAACACGAGAAAAAGTGTCACTATGGAAATACCATCCATAGTGACACTTTTTGTTACATGATATCAAGAGTGTCTTTTGAACTTCCGGTAGCGGCTGATCAGGGCGTTGGTTGAGCTATCGTGTGCGAGTACGGGCTCTTCGGCATTCTGGAGTTCGGGGATGATGCGGGTAGCAAGCACTTTTCCGAGTTCAACACCCCACTGGTCAAACGAGTTGATATTCCAGATGGTGCCCTGGACGAAGACTTTATGCTCGTAGAGCGCGATCAGTCTGCCCAGAACTTCTGGCGTGAGTTTCTCGGCCAGGATGGTATTTGTAGGATGGTTGCCTTCGAAAGTGCGATGTGGAACCTGAAACGCCGGAACACCATCAGCCGCGACTTCTTCGGCGGTCTTTCCGAATGCCAGCGCTTCGGTCTGGGCGAAGAAGTTGGCCATCAGGAGATCGTGGTGGGGTCCGATAGGGTTCAGGGACTGGCTGAATCCGATGAAGTCGCAGGGAATCAGTTTGGTACCCTGGTGAATGAGCTGGTAGAAGGCGTGCTGGCCGTTGGTACCCGGCTGTCCCCAGATAATGGGTCCGGTCTGATAGTTTACCATCCTCCCTTCCAGGTCAACATGTTTTCCATTGCTCTCCATATCGAGCTGTTGTAAGTAAGCAGGCAGGCGTTCGAGATACTGATCATAAGGGACAGACCAATAGCGGAGTCGTAAGAGTAGCGACCACCAACCCAATCCCAGAACTCGAACATATTGGCTGTATCAATACCGAACTTCGAGACCTCTTTCTCGTTGGTCGAGACGGCAACGAAATGTTTAGCGACCGCATTCACATTTCCCAGCGCGTTTACACACCATTCCCTCGCGGAGCGCGCATTGGTCAACGTCTCCAGCGTCGTAAAAGTCTTTGAGGAGACGATGAAGAGCGTCTCAGCCGGATCAAGATCAAGCGTGGCTTCCACAAAATCGGTGCCATCGATGTTGGAGACAAAGCGGCAGGTAAGGTTGCGGTCACTGTAATGCCTCAACGCATCGTAGGCCATGTGGGGTCCAAGGTCCGAGCCGCCAATGCCGATGTTGACGATATTACGGATACGCTTGCCGGTGTAGCCCTTCCACTCGCCGCTGCGTACACGATCGGAGAAGTTGGCCATCTTGTCCAGCACGGCATGGACCTGGGGAACAACGTTCTCACCATCGACCACAATGGACTGATCACGGGGAGCGCGCAGGGCCACATGGAGAACGGCACGCTGCTCGGTTATGTTAATCTTGTCGCCGCGAAACATGGCATCAATGCGCCCGCGCAGTCCAGCAGACTCGGCCAGTTGCAGCAGCAAGCGCAACGTTTCGTCAGTAACGCGGTTCTTGGAATAGTCCAGGTAAATACCGACCGCATCGAGAGTGAAGCGTTCGCCACGTCTTGGATCATTGGCGAAGAGTCGGCGCAGGTGGAGATCGCGCACCTGCTGATAATGATCTGCAAGGGCCTTCCAGGCCGGATGCTGTGTGAGTGATTGTGAGATCGTAGACATACTCGATTTCTGCCTTTCGCAATGTATTCAAAATAGCTGTATTTCCGAACCTTGATGAAGGGATCAAATAAACCCTCCACATTATACACGCCTGACCAGGATATTTGTTGCGTCAGCCTTTTATATAATATAGTTTCCTCGGACCGTAGCGGCATGCCTTGCGTGTGCCGAGTGTGTATCCAGATAATGCGTCAATACCTGCAAAATCTAACTATATTGAAGACTATCATTCGACAGATTCCTTCTACTATGCTACACTAAGAGTAAAGCTGAGCTACGGCGGTGTTATGTAGGAGGGATTTGTATGCCAGGACAGTGGGATGATATTGTAAAGGAATTGTTGCGGAAAAGTCCAGGGCAATTCGTAGAATGGTTAGTCGTCGAGGGAATATTCGTTGCTGCGTTGTCAGTAGAACTAAAGCGCCGCGATACTCGTATTTACGCTGACGCCTTGTTTAAAATTGTATGGAATGAGCAGGTGATACTTCTGCATATTGAATTTCAAAAGCGTAAAGATACTGCTATTGCAGATAGGCTTCTGGAATATAATGTGCAGGCGAGTCGAGCCTATGATGGTTTACCCGTTTATTCGTGCGTCATCTATTTAGTAAAAGATGGCGAAGTGCCTCTCTCTCCTCTAATCAAAACATTGCCAGATGGAAGAGAGATTATACGCTTCGCCTATGAGAGCATTCAATTATGGGAAGTTCCTGTCGAAGTAATCTTGAATACTGGTTTAGTTGGCTTGTTTCCACTTTTGACGTTGACCAGGGGCGGGAAAAGTTCTGAAACGTTAGATGTTATGATAGAAGCACTGGTGGCTGTTGAAGAAAAAGATCTGCTGGTCTTTGCGTATACGCTTGCCAGTCTAGTATTCAAGTCTGAAATAGAGAGAAAGATGCTGAAACGGAGGTTCGCGATGCTTGGAGAGATTCTACGAGATACCTGGGCTTATCAAGAGATTATGGCAGAAGGGCGCGAAGAGGGGCGCGAAGAGGGGCGCGAGGAGGGGCGCGAGGAAGGACTTAAAGCGTTACGTCAAATATTAGTAGGTGTTCTACAGACATCTTTTCCTGAACTGGTACCTGTCGCTAGAGAAAAGGCCGATCGCATGAAGGACCCAACTGTATTACAAAGTGTGACGCTCAAACTGCTGGCAATACATACAATCGAAGAGGCCAGACAGATACTTGATGCGGCGGCAACTGAACCAAAGTAAGCAGGAAAAGAATGCAGAGAGGCACTTCTTATGTTACTACCATGGTAGGAGGGCCCCAATGCCTCACCTCCCAACTGGGACCGTCACCTTGCTCTTTACCGATATCGAAGGTTCTACACAATTGCTCCAACGACTCGGTAGCCGCTATGTTGAAGTACTGAGCGAGTGCCGTGCTCTGTTACGTGCAGCGTTTGAGCAGTGGGATGGCTACGAAGTTGATACACAGGGAGATGCTTTCTTCGTGGCCTTTGCACACGTCACGGATGCGATTGCGGTTGCAGTAAATGCCCAACGCGCTCTCTTCATTCACCAGTGGCCAGAGGGTGTAAACGTACGTGTGCGCATGGGATTGCATACAGGCGAACCGGAGGTGATGGCGGAAGGCTATGTTGGTATAGATGTCCATCGTGCTGCTCGCATCATGAGCGCCGGGCATGGTGGACAGGTATTGCTCTCACAGACGACACGTGACCTCGTAGCGCATGATCTGCCTGAAAACGTAAGCCTGCGCGACCTGGGCGAGCATTCTCTCAAAGATATTAAGGGAGTAAGCCATCTCTTCCAGCTCGTTATAGCAGACCTGCCAGACAAATTCCCGCCCTTAAAAACATCCGGGCAACGGCAGATCCGTTATCTACCAACGCCACCTACACCCTTTATTGGACGCGAACAGGAAGTTACAGCAGTGCGCAACCTTTTGTACAATATCGGTGCTCGCCTGCTGACCCTGACAGGCCCTGCAAGTAGCAACAGAACTGATATATGAGTTCCTCAACGGCGTCTCCTTCATCGATCTCTCTCAGACATATGATATAGACGGCTTTGTTGCAGCTATAGCCCAGTTACTGGCCATCAAAGAAGAAATGGGCCAATCTCTGCTGGAGCGTGTCAAAACCATACTGCGAGAGCTCCACATCCTGTTGATACTGGACAACTTTGAGCAGGTTATCGTCGCCAGCCCGGTCTTAGCAGATTTGCTGGCAAGCTGTGGCAGACTTCAAGTGCTGGTAACCAGTCGCGTGATGCTCCATATACAGGCAGAACGAATCTTTGACGTGCCTCCTCTGAAGCTGCCCACAAGCAGATATTTGCCAGACGTGGGCGAGTTATCGCGTTATGAAGCGATCAAGCTCTTCATACAACGCGCCCAGGCAGTTCAGCCTGATTTTCACTTGACTCCGGCCAACGCAGCAGCGGTTACAAGCATCTGCACACGCCTGGATGGTATACCCCTGGCGATCGAACTGGCCGCCGCGCGCAGTCGCTATTTTCCGCCGCAAACATTGCTCAGCAAACTTGAACAGGGATTAGACGTTTTGAGTAAGCGGGCACACGACATACCAGCAAGACAACAAACGTTACGTGGAGCCATCACCTGGAGCTACGAACTGTTAAGTAGCGAGGAACAGCAGGTATTCCGGCGGCTGGCCGTCTGCGTGAACGGATGCACAATTGAGGCCGCCAGGCAGATATGTACAGCAGCCAGGGAAATCGAAGGCCCCATCGAAGAGATACTGGAGACACTGGTTGATCAGAGCCTGTTGCAGCTACAAAGACAGACAGGGGATGGATTGCGTTTCAGGATGTTACAAACTCTGCGCGAGTATGGGCTGGAACGCCTGGCCAGCGCGGAAGAAACAGCGATAACCGGAGCCGCACACGCGACTTATTACCTGTCCTGGGCACAGCAGGCAGCATCATTCATCATTGGGGCGGAGCAGGCAGATTGGTTGGATCGCCTGGAACAGGAATACGAGAATGTGCGGACTGCCTTGGAGTGGATGCTAAAACAGGCCAGGGACGAGAACGAATGGGGAGAGCAAGCGTTACAACTATGCATAGCACTGATAAACTTCTGGGAGATCCGTGGTCCCTTTAGCGAGGGGGCGACCTTTCTAGAGCGTGCCCTGACAGTAAGCAAAAATGCTGCACCCGCTATCCGGGCGGAAGCGCTGCACCATGCGGCTTTGCTGGCACTCTCTATGGATGATACCGCACGAGCAGAGACACTTCTGCGTGAGAGTCAGGTCCTGTTCCGAGAAAGCAAGGATAAGGCAGGCATGGCCAACATCCTACGTATGCAGGGCAGTTTTGCCTGGGTAAAGAATAACTATAAACTCGCCCGTCGTCTGCTCGAAGAAGCACTGGCCATCTACCGGGAACTGGGGGAACGCATAGGAGTAGCTTCTACACGGGACGCCTTAGCCCAGATCGCTATTGCGCAGTGCAACTATAGCAAGGCACGTTCCTTGCAGGAGGAGAACCTTGCATATCATAAAGCATGGGGCGAAAAGTATCGCACGGCTTACCCACTCTACCATCTGGCACGCATACAATTCCTCTCCAACAGCGACCTCAAGCAAGCGGAGGAGCTGGCTGACGAAAGCCTGGGACTCTTCAGACAGGTCAGGAACAGGCGTCTGGTTGCTTATGTGCTCACTCTCCTGGCACAGATACACCTTGTACAGAAAGATGTAAAGAAGGCCCGACCATTGCTTGAAGAAGCAATGAGCACGTTCAAAGAACTGGAGGATCGCTCTGGCATTGCACTGGCACTCATCACCAGAGCCCAGATGGCCGTGTATCAGGAGAATCCAGCAGCCGCCCGAACAGCTTATGAGGAGAGTTGGAAACTGATACAGGCAATTGATACAAAAGAACTCAGTGCCGATTGCCTGGAAGGACTGGGAGCAATCCTGCTCACACAAGGAGAGCTGAGATGGGCCACGCAATTATGGGCTCAGGCAGCGACACTACGTGCGGACCTGGTGACTCCGATACCTCCAGTCTATCGTAGTAGCTATGAACGAGCAGTAACAATGGCACGCACCCAGATGAGTACAGAGAATTTCCAGAAGGCATGGACAGAGGGACGGCAAAAGCCATTGGAGCAGGCACTCACATCTCCGCAATAGCGATCAAATATCGCACATCATATTCTATAAGCGAACCCTTAATTATATTTACAATCGTCAGAATAATCTGCCTTCCGGAAATACGCAATTAAATTAAAGATGATGCATAAAAAGTGATTGCAAATCCAAATGCGCTTGATTCCTGATAGATTTCACTTATCATTAAATAAAAAATATTAAAATACACTTCATATACATCACCGCCTGTTTGAGTTAGAGGTACTATTTTGTGCACCGAATCTCTACCGTTATTCGGTCTATTTCATCGATCTTTCACAACAATATCCACCAGAAATACACTTACACAGGGTAATCTGAGAAGGAACGTAGTAGAGGCAGCGTCCAGCTAAAAAATGCTGGCCTTGCGTTCAATAGTAGATGCAGAAGGGGGGAAGATACTTGGAAGTCAGAATATCAGAGTGTCAAACGGCACCAATTCGTGTGCTAATAGTGGGGGACCACGTGATTCTGCGGCAGGGGATCAGCGTGATGCTACAGGAAAACGATGAATTCGAGGTCGTAGGGGAAGTCGCAACGTATGCAGCTGCCTTAGTGCTTACCCGGAAGTCGAAACCTGATATTGCCCTGATTGATATCTCGTTGGGAACATGCAGCGGACTGGATACAGCAAAGTTGTTGTTACGAAGTAGTCCCGATACACGGATCGTGTTATTTGCTGGTTCGAACGATGAGAAGCAGCTCTTCGACGCCTTACGTATCGGCGTCCATGGTTACCTGCAAAAAACGTTGTCCATAGATAACTTGCGCATAGCCCTACAAACTGTACAACGTGGTGAGCGTGTCCTCGGCGAAGCTCAGGCGGTTACGCAAGTGGTGCACGAGTTTCACCGGCTGGTCGATGAGCAGAACCGCCTGAATTATGGCCTCAGCGAGACGGACGTGGAAATACTGCGACTCGCATCGAAAGGCCAGACGAATAAAGAGATTGGCAAACAACTCTCCTGGAGTGAGATTTGGGTCAAACGGAAGATGCAGGATATCTACCGTAAATTGCAGGTCGCGGATCGGGCGCAGGCAGTCGCAGAAGCCATACACCTTGGCCTGATCTAACTACGAGATGAAACTGAGAGAAAAGACGCTGGTTAAAAAGTCTCTACCATGGGTGCAGAAACATCCACCGAGACAACCAACGTTCACACGCAGTAAGTAGGGGGAAAAGGGCATAAAAACACTGATTATTATCCCGATCTACAACGAAGTAGAGAATCTGAGACCGCTCTCAAACGAGGTTTTCGCACTGACACCCGAATCTGATATTCTCATTGTTGGTGATAATTTCATCAATGGCACTGATAAACTCGCTGACGAGATACATAACGAAAATCCATAAGTTCTACATGTCGGGCGCGAAAGATACTACTCTCAAGCGTACAAAAACAGATAAGGGATCGGCAGTTCTCTGTACAGATGAGCAACTCCGGTCCCTCGTTATTTCTCCTCTCCTGCCATTGGCCTCCACAACAAACAATTTCAAACAAGACGGTTGAGATATGGATACTAAAGCATGGCTTCACGAACCATCAGCATGTTGATTCGAAGAGCACAAAACATAATACTATATACTGTGACACAAAAGATAAGGATTTACTAGAAAAGGCAAGGGAGGTCCTTATGGCGGGGAAGATCACCCATGAAATTCAAGCACTACCTGAGAACCGACAGATACAGCAAGGTGACGACTACATCGGCTGCAGTGTGGGCATTATGGCCCATAATGAAGAAGCCAATATCAGCCGTACCATCTATGCTATCCTCAAACAGCACTGTCTATCCGCCCATGTCGAAGAAGTCATCGTCGTTGCCAGCGGTTGCACTGACCGTACAGTACCGATTGTTGCTGAAATCGCACGCCAGGAACAGCGCGTACGCCTGTACACTCAGGAGAAACGTGAAGGGAAAGCCTCGGCAATCAATCTATTTCTTAAACAGGCGATCAGCCCGGTTGCAGTCTTAATTGGTGCCGACGTTATTCCCGACGCATCCGCGCTGGATCATCTCTGTAGCCCTTTCAAAAATCCAAATATTGGCATGGTGGGCGGGCGGCCCATACCAGTGAACGATCCAGATACATTTATGGGGCAGGCTGTTCATCTGCTCTGGCGCTTACATGATCGCCTGGCTCGTGTCCATCCTAAACTGGGCGAGGTGATCGCATTTCGTAACGTTATCGCAGGCATTCCTGTCGATAGTGCGGTCGACGAGATATCTATTCAAGCGCTCATTTCTCAACTTGGCTATCAGTTGCTCTATGAACCCGCCTGTGTTGTTTATAACAAAGGTCCACTCACAATCGGCGATTTTCTTAAGCAGCGCCGTCGCATCTACGCGGGACACTTGCAAGCCAGGGAACGGCAGAACTACGAAGCACCGACAATGAAGGCCAGTCCCATTATTCAGCAGCTTATTGCCTGTCACGACTTTACGGTAAGTACTCCTAGACAGGTTATGTGGACCATAGGCATAGTCATCCTTGAAGAATATGCACGGCTGCAAGGCTACTACGACTACCTTCGTAAGCGTGAACACCACATCTGGCAAATGGTGGACTCGACGAAAGAACTGGAGACAGGCGGGCACAAAGTGCGCCGGATCTGTAACACGTGCAGTATCCTCGTCTTTCGCTTCATACTTGAAGATAACATAGAGTATGACTTTAGCCCTGAGCGTAAGGAACGCGATGAAACCGAGGCAGCTCGCAAGCTCCTACCTGCATTGCGTAGCAAGATGCGCAAAGAAGACAAACTCTCGATTAGCGGACCCGGAATCATGACGGCCGTCATTCGTGCTGAACAACAAGGGGCTGAACTGGTGGCGAAGCGTATCCAGGATGAGGTTCAAGCCTCAACCGTGCGCATTGGATTACGTGGCCGTGAGGTCAAAGTGACAGTTGCTTATAGCTCGCTTACCTTCGCCTTGAAAGTAAAGAACGAGAACATGACACTCAAAGGAGAGAACTGAGATGCGTGCAATCATCGGAAAATACAAGGTAAGTATAGATGAGATGACGTTAATATGCACCCACCCCTCAGGAATTAGTTTTGACTTGACGCTCGATGAAGCGTTAGGGCTCATGAAATTTATAAAGGTCTATCAGGATGCAATAGCCGCCGCGCAATTTGACGTAGGTCTACGCACTAAACAGATAGACATAAACAATAAATCGACATCAAAAGATTTACACCGTACCCATTTTGGCGTTACCTGGCAAGCCTTGCAGGCTCCCCCAAAATGTCAAGGATACGGTAGTACTCTTCCCCGATACGTTCGCAACTTGTCTCCTCCTACGCACTTCTCTAAACTATTATCAGAGAATCTGGCTCTCTATTAAGGACATAGTTAAGTAAGAAGGAAGAACATGCTAAATAAAGCCTCTCGTCAGAGAATCACTCTCCCAACGGCTCCCATCGTCGATGCCAATACCGACGAACAATTCAAGGTCATGCGTTACGCTGAGTGGCTGACTACCGAGGCTCAGCGCAATAACAACGGCAGCCACCAGGAGGAGAGCAGAAAGTATGCTGAGGACGCCTTAAGAACTGTCACCATTAATAGCCAGGAATTTCGTCCTTTCGCTCCTTTTCGGCATGCACTCTCTGCGTACAAAACTCTGACGCGCGGGCAAGTTGTGGTCCTGAGCACAAGTATACTTGGGGGTGGGCTCGGCCTGCTGTTCTATGGTGTGAAGCTGGCCATAGTGATTATTGCCGTGATTACCTTGCTGTACCTTGGCTCTCTACTCCTGGACTTCTGGCTAATCATGCGGGCGCTTAGTCAGTCAACGGAAGAACAGGTCGACGATGCGACCGTATATGCACTTGCTGATGCGAACTGGCCGCGGTATACAATCCTCTGCCCACTCTACCGCGAGACCGAAGTGGTGCCCCAATTTGTGAAAGCAATGCAGGCGCTGGACTACCCGGCTGACAAGTTGCAGATTCTCTTCCTCACTGAGGAAGACGATGTGGAGACGCGCAAAGCCATCGAAGCGATGCACCTGCCACAACATTTCAGCATCGTGACCGTGCCTGCTGGTCAGCCGCGTACGAAGCCTCGTGCATGTAATTTCGGATTATTGCAGGCGACGGGGGATTATGTGGTCATCTACGATGCAGAGGATATCCCCGATCCCCTACAACTCAAGAAAGCCGTCCTGACGTTTGCAAATCATGACTCAGATCTGGCCTGTGTGCAAGCCAAGCTGAACTACTATAATACCAAACAGAATCTGCTGACGCGCTGGTTCACCGTGGAGTACTCCTTGTGGTTTGATCTGATGCTTCCGGGGATGCAACAGGCGAAGTTGCCGTTGCCGCTTGGAGGCACGTCAAATCATTTTCGCATGGAGATGCTGCGTAGGGTAGGTGCGTGGGACCCCTTCAACGTTACTGAGGATTGCGACCTGGGTCTGCGCCTGGCTCGCTCCCGTCTGAAGACTATCGTGCTGGATTCGACGACGTATGAGGAGGCGAACTCGCAGGTGAAGAACTGGATACGACAGCGGTCACGCTGGATCAAGGGCTACATGCTAACATACCTGGTGTATATGCGCCAGCCTCTGCGCTATTTGCGCCAGGGACGTCTGCGCGAGTTTCTCTCACTGCAACTGGTGATCGGTGGCAAGACGGGGGTGTTGTTTGTGAATCCTCTGGTGTGGACACTGCTAGTGATTTACTTCCCTTTGCGCCTGATTCTTGAGAATGTGTATCATACATTGTTCCCAGCGCCTATCCTCTACATGAGCGCGATATGTCTCTTCGCTGGCAATTTCTTCTATCTCTATACCCTTCTCATCGGTGGCATGAAGCGTGGTCAGTATAGCTTGATCAAGTGGGCCCTGTTCGCTCCCATCTACTGGGCAATGATGAGCATAGCAGCATTCATGGCCCTGTTCCAGCTCATCTTCAAACCACATTATTGGGAGAAGACTAAGCACGGCTTGCACCTGCGTGCGTCTAGCTTGTTCTCCGGTAGCACAACTGTGGAAGAGGAACCCGAGTCGGTGACGACCATGCTATCACCTACCCTCACGAGCATAAAGGGTGTACCCCCGCTCTTGCCTGCGCCTCACTCGTCCTCCGGTAGCACAGCGGAGACAGGAGAACTCGAGTCGAAGGTGGCCGTGCAATTACCTGCCTTCACGAGCGCAGAGCATCTATCCGTGCGTCGTCCAAAGCGCCCGGCGCAACAGTGGCTCAAAGACCCCTGGCTGATAACCACGCTCGTCATCGCGTGTATTGCTAGCATCGCCTCCTGTTGGTATTCTTTCCAAAATCACCAGATATTGCTCTATGAAGATGCTTTCTCACATATGGGGATCGCTCGACGAATCTTCGACAGTCTGACTCCAGGTCTTGCTCAAATTGGCGGTGTCTGGCTCCCTTTGCCGCACCTCCTGATGCTGCCATTCATCTGGAATGACTCTCTCTGGCGGACTGGACTGGCAGGAAGCTTTCCGTCTATGGGATGCTATCTCGTCACTACGGTCTATCTCTACCTTGCGGCTCGGCGTTTGACGGGGAGTGGTCTGGCTAGTTTTGTTGGTGCTCTCGCTTTTATCTTGAATCCCAACGTCTTGTATCTGCAAACGACACCATTGAGCGAACTGGCGTGCATTGCAACAATGACGATGACCTGCTACTACTTTCTGGCATGGGCACAGGATGATCATCCCAGATATCTGGTCTTTGCAGCCGCAAGCACCTTTCTTGCGACACTCGCGCGTTACGATGGCTGGATCTTGTTCCCTGCCCTGTTTGTCTTCATTGCGTTCATTGGGTGGATCAGGCATCAACAGTGGATACAGATTGAGGGAAACCTCATCATTTTCGGAGTACTCGCCGGCCTGGGGATAGGATTGTGGTTGCTCTGGGGTGCGATGATTTTCGGCGATCCACTTTACTTTCAGCGCGGACCGTATTCGGCACAGGCACAGACAGACATATTTCTTCAAACAAATAAGCTGGAGACCTATCATAACCTCTTCCAGTCGTTCCGATACTATACACTGCTCTGTATAGATACGATGGGATCAATTCTTTTCCTTCTGGCAGCTCTATCCCTTGTCGTTTTTGTCTTTCGAAGACGGTTAGCGCCAGAAACGTTTGCGGTCTTAGTGTTCCTGGCGCCTTTCTGCTTTTATGTACTGTCACTGTATAGTGGTCAAGCGAACCTGTATGTCCCTCAGGTCCTCGCAGCCAATGAACAACAAGGAATATTCAATGTGCGTTTTGGGGCCGAGATGGTTGCACCGGCCGCACTCTTTCTGGCCATACTTGCCGGGCAGTGGCCTCCGAGAACACTTGGACAACGTCTGGCTACCATGGGGTCGTGTTTCCTTGCAGGAGTGATCGTTCTACAAACGATACTGGTTGTTTATGGAGGCATCATCACCGTCCAGGATGGTCAGTATGGAGGATCTTGTGCTTCTACACATCCGATCAATGCTTACCTGGCGCAACACTATGCAGGAGGAAGAATACTCGAAAACATCTTCAGCTCCAAGATAGATGGAACAGAAGCGGGAGTTGAGCTCAAGGATATCATTTCCGAAAGCTCCGGCGAGTTGTGGAAGGAAGCTCTGAATGATCCAGCATCGATGGTGGACTGGATCATCGTGCGTCCAGGATTGAAAATTGATCCCATAGTAACGCACATCGATCTGCGGAGTCCTGCATTTCTATCACGGTTTACTCTTGTTACTCAAGAGCCAGATGGTATCAGCTTGTTTCACCGGAATGGGCTCCCTCCGTTGCCAACACGGCCTCTCCCTTCTGGTTTTCTTGATGCGCACCGTCTCTGCACAAGGAACGGATGACTTCTGTTGCCATCCCTGGACATTTTTCCTCTTGCTGTTTTTCTTCTCTTATGAGAGAATAGAACTGCAAGCCGAATGAAAATCAGGTTTGTGCTGGCATTCTCGAAGCAGCGACATATCATCATGAACAGGCCTTAAAAAGGTAGCAGCTGGTGAGAATTGGAAGCATTATGATAAAAACATTCGTGCAAACTGTAATATATAAAAACCACCTCTTCCTGCTGTTTACTCTCCTTCTGGTTATCGTGCCCGCTTTGATATTCTCCAATCGACAACATCAAGAAAACCTGCAAAGAGCCAGGACGTCATTCATCACATCCATAGACACAATGAAAGAAAGTAAGGATACAAGCTTCTCAACTCAGTTGACTGATGAACAAATCGCGAATGACGTAAATCTGAGCGCCAGCCTCAATCCTAACTATTTAGCTTTGGACACCCACTACAACGATGATACCTACATGGCGCGTTGGGTTCGAGCAATCCGAGCAACTGGCAAGCATGTTTGGTTTCGCCCAGGCTTTGCAGGCTGGGGAACAGGGACCGATAGTATCATAACTCCAACCATGTATTTAAATAACCTTCGCACATTTATCCTTACCCACCCTGGTTTATTTCAACCAGGAGATATCTTTGACGAAAACGCCGAGCCTGAGAACGGTCGGTACTGGGCTGCGACGTATGGTACTGATTGGTCAAGTCAAGCACCCAATAGGGCAACGGATGATTTCAACTCCTTTCTCGTCGGCTTAACAGATACAGCAAATCAAGCCTTCCAACAGTTGGGTATCAAGGGAGTTATAACGACAATCCATTCAACCGATCCCTGGACAGCAGAACACCCGGAGATACTGTATCCGAGCACAGTGCAACATATGGGGAACCTTGTAACAGTAGATGCGTACCCAGATGCAGATACGACCGATCCTGCTGCAGCGACAAACGCATGGGTACAGCAACTGATGAGAATACATGCTGCTCGCCCTACTGCCCGTATCTTGATTGGAGAGATGGGATATAGCAACGAGATACCCGTAGATGATAAGACACAAGAAGCTGTGCTTAAGGAAGAACTCAATGCATTGTCGTCTATTTCCTATCTTGCAGGTATAAACTACTGGGTAGGAGCAGGAACCGATACTTCTGGTGGATACACCCATATTTTCACTGGGAATACAGGCCATTGGTCACTTCGACCAGCAGCACATGTTTTAGCATCGTTTTATAGCAAGATGCAAATGATAGATCATTCCCCAACACCAACCTTACTACGGCTTCTCTCCACAGCTTAGAAGTAGCGAAGCTGACACCGGCAATAGATCGGAGCTTGTGGAAAATACACCGAACCTCCACACCGTCGTCAGTGTGGAGGTAGCGTCTATACCTGGTGGTCACCGACAGACGGTCATCTGGCTCACAGAGGGAGCACAGTTCGGGTGTGTTGTACCCGAGGTGCCTGGCCAGATTAGTTCGGAGACGAAGGCGCAAGCAAAAATGTCAAGGATACGATAATACTCTTCTCTGATACTTTAGCGACTTGTCTTCTCCTACGCACTTCTCTACACTAGTACTTGTGGAATTTTTGCAAGGAACCAGGGATTGAGGTAGAATTTCGTCGTTCTATTGGAAGTACAGGATGCTTTGCAGGTTCAATGCTGTGTCGTGTGTGTATTTGAACCTCAGACTCCTCGCTCCCGCCCCTGCCTCTTTTCTTAACTATATTTAAGGAACGGAGCGCTATATGGTGATTGAAAGTGGTCGGCACATGTTAGATAGTACAGATGTTGCAGAACCAACGCAGAAACTCGTCGCGCGGGAAAAAAGTATTCAGAGGCGGCAGCGAGGTGGAAACCAGGCTGTCTCTCAGACCATTCTCTCTACCACTCATGATCTGAGTGTCGTCGTTCCAACCAGAAATGAACGTGATAACATTTGGCCGCTAGCAGAATCGCTGCATACTGCCTTGCGTGGCTTGCGTGTGGAAATCATCTTCGTTGACGATAGTGATGATGATACGCCAGAAGTCATCGAGAATGCCGCAAGGGCGATGAGTTCGTCTCTGTTTCATATGCACCTGGAGCATCGTTTAGCGGGAGATGCACGTGCTGGTGGGCTGGCCACTGCCGTTGTACATGGCATGAACAGAGCACAGGCAGAATATGTCGCGGTCATCGATGCTGACCTTCAGCATCCTCCGGAGCAGCTACGCGTTTTTTATGATCAGGCGATCGCGCAGAATGTGGACCTAGTAGTAGCCAGCCGGTATATTAAAGGTGGGAGCTATCAGGGGCTGGATGGTGTAGGGCGACGGTGTATTTCTGTTGGTCTAAAATGGACGGCCAGGCTTCTCTTTCCTGAGCACTTGCTGCGTATCTCTGATCCCCTGGGCGGTTTTTTTCTCTTGCGCCGTTCGCTCCTGGCCGATGTATCACTGCGCCCAATTGGCTACAAAATTCTGTTGGAGCTTCTAATTCGCTGTCCATGGCGGCAAGTGCTCGAAGTTCCTTACCATTTCCGAGCGCGGGCTCATGGGCAGAGCAAGGCGAATATGCAGCAGGGCATACTGGCCTTGCAGCATATGCTGCGCTTATTGTGTGAAGTGCCAGTTGCTGGACGGATCTGGAAGATCAATATTCTACTTCTTATGAATGTGTTGATTGTATTATCTTCGTTCAACGTAATCAAGTCTTTCCGTATGCATGCGCACAAAACACCCTATACGCGCGATCGCTCGTTGCGCCTCCGGAAGCATAGTGCCGAAAGCCAGCCAGATGTGGAACATCCCATTCCAGACTTCTAAGGCCACACCAACCGATTATCCGAAAGACCCGGCGTATCCACGAGATCGGCTGGCTTTCATGCTGCAAGATGCTCAAGTGCCTGTGCTGCTGACACAGCGGCGACTGCTAGAGGGATTGCCTGAGCATAGGGCGCAGGTGGTCTGCCTGGATGCTGACTGGAAGGCAATTGCTCAAGAAAGCACGGTGAACCCGATCAGAGAGGTGATGCCTGACAATCTGGTCTATGTGATCTACACCTCAGGCTCGACAGGCAAACCTAAAGGAGTTCTGGTTACCTAGCAGAACCTGGTTCACTCAACGTGTGCTCGTATGAGCTACTACCGCTCCTCCGTCAAGAGCTTCCTCTTGCTTTCACCGTTTGCCTACGATAGTTCAGCGGCTGGCATCTTCTGGACGTTGTCTCAAGGAGGCATGCTCGTCCTCCCTCGGCAGGGCCTCGAACGAGATCCGTTACAGGTCGCAGAGGTGATCGCCCACAATCAGATCTCCCATGTGTTACGCGTTCCGTCGCTCTACAGACTGCTGTTGGCGCAAGCGATACCACAGCAACTGGTATCGCTTCAGACGGTAATTGTGGCAGGGGAATCCTGTCCAAGAGAGCTAGCCGAACGTCACCAAACGTTGCTACCCCATACAGCTCTCTTCAATGAATATGGACCCACCGAGGGAACGATCTGGAGTAGCGTCTATGAGATTCGGGCCCAGAAACTGAGCACAGGAGTACCCATCGGTCGTCCGATTGCCAATACGCAGGTTTATCTTCGGGACTGTAAAATAGTTTGTGTAAAGTGAGAGATGATACGATCGTATTTCTTACCTATACTGATGTTTCTTGAGAAGAGTAGAGCTCTTTTGCTACTTTGTTAGATAGAATAGAAGAGATGACATCCTTGTATACTTTTGTTTCTGACATCATTCCCTTCGGAGGTATGCATGCTGTGTTAGCGGCCCTGCTCAGCATCGTGGAGTAAACTATATGTTAACAATACAACCAGACATTGATACGATCGGAGTTACGCGCACATTTGATAGCATTGAAGCTGGTGCCCATCGCCTTATAGCACAGATAGGTGGCATGGCCTCTGTGATAAAGGGCGCTAAAATCGCTGTGCTCAAGCCCAATTTTGTGGCTGGCAGACCTGCCAGGACAGGGTCAACGACCAGCTTTTCTCTGCTCAAAGCAGTTGCGGAAGAAGTACAGGCGTGTGGTGCCGAGCCAATCTTGTATGAAGTCCCCGGTACTGAGTTTGACCGCGAGGCGACCTATACGATCCTGGGTGTTGAAAAGTTCTGCGCCGAACATGGCATCCGCATCGTCCGCGTTGATCCAGAGGGCGGAGAACAGGATTGGATTGAGCTACGACCCGCGGGCGCAAAACGTTTGCGCCGGTTTCGTATCCCGCGTTTTATGCAAGATGCCTGTCTGATTAACCTTCCGGTACTCAAAACGCATGTTGTCTCGACGATGACGCTGGGTATGAAAAATCCAATGGGTATGCTCCCGCGTCCTGATCGACGGGCCATGCATACGTTCGGCATCGACCAGTCTATCGTGGATATGAATCGCGGCATCAAACCTGACCTGACGATCGTCGACGGTAGCGTGGGTCAGGACGGTGAGGGACCGCTCTACGGCGACAAAGCTGACTTGCAGGTACTGATAGCAGGACGAAATAGCCTGGCAGTCGATCAGGTCTGCTGCGAGCTCGTTGGCGTTGATCCACACGCCGTTCCACATCTGAAGCTAGCTCTGGAGCAACTGGGACAACCCTCCTGGAACCGGAAGGGTGAAGATCCTGGTGTGCTCAAGCAGTTTCGCCTCCCACAGCAGAAGGCACTTTACCGCTTTATCTTCTGGCTGATGTATCCCTTAGACTATCCCTACAGCCGGGTCGCACAACGCGGCAAGCATTTCTGCACATCGCTGTATAGCACAGGATTGGTAGGAACACGTCCACAGATCAATGAAGCAAGTTGCACGCGTTGTGGAGTATGCGTGCAGGCCTGCCCATTATCAGAGGTAATCGATCTGAAAGCATTGCAGGTAAACTATAAAACCTGCCAGCGCTGCCTGCTTTGTTACGAGGCTTGTCCGGAAAATGCCATCAGCGTGAAGGGCTATTCAGGAACTGGGAGGCCATCATGAGCGCGGTAGTAACGGGCGCAACTGGCTTCCTGGGGAATGCCCTGGTGACCGAACTTGTACGGCGTCGACAAGACGTGCGTATCCTTGCACGTGACATAAAAAAAGCACGCCAGCAGTTCGGTGATACAGTAACCATTATCCCAGGAGAGATCACTGACGAGGCACAGATCCAGGTGGCAGTCAGAGGCGCAAGTGCCGTCTACCATCTCGCAGGGCGTCTCTACCATCCCAGTATTCCGTTGGAACTCTACTGGCAGACACATGTAGAAGGCACACGTAGCCTGCTCAAAGCGTGCCAGGGACAAAAGCAGTTACGACGCATTGTGTATGTCAGCACGACTGGCGTATACGGCATCACAGGCACGACACCCGCTGCCGAGGACGCTCCTTTTGCACCTACCAATCCCTATGAGGGTACCAAACTGGCAGGAGAACAGCTCGCACGCAGCGCGGTTCAGGAGCAAGGTCTGCCCGTCACTATCATTCGACCAGGACTTGTCTATGGACCGGGCGATATGCACCTGTTGGGCCTCTTTGCAGCAATCAAAAAAGGTCTGTTCCGCGTCATCGGTGGTGGCAAAGCACTGCTGCACCCGGTCTACATCGATGACCTGTTAGCGGCTCTCCTGCTGAGCGCTGAATGTTCGCAGGCACCTGGCCGCTGTTATAACATCGCAGGTGAGCGTCCTGTCAGCGTACGCGAACTTGCGACAACCATCGCGCACGCCCTGGGCAGGAAACTTCCAACAGGCAACATTCCACTCTGGCTGGCTAACATTGCCGCAGACATCTTTATCGTAACACCAGGGCTCAAAGGAGAACGCGCTCCACTCACACGCAGCCGTGTCAAATTTCTCACCAGTAGCCGTCTGTATAACATTCGTAGGGCCGAGTACGAGCTGGGCTACGTACCCAGAGTCGCACTGGAAGAGGGTATAAAACAAACAGCCGCATGGTACAACAAACACCATTACTTGGATCATTGATCTAGAAATTGGAGAACTATCCCATGAAAATACTGCTTACAGGTGCTACCGGTTTGCTAGGAGGACATCTGCTGCAAGAATTACAGCGGCGTGGTGAACAGCTTCGTGCACTGGTCTTACCAGTAGAGAACGCTGACAAGCTGATACAACAGGGAGTGGAGGTTGTGCGAGGAGATGTGACTGACGCCAGTACGCTGGCTCCAGCAGTGAAAGATATTGAAATTGTTATTCACCTGGCAGGCATGATGGGCGTGACACGTCCACTTGCAGACTATCGGCTGGTAAATGTTGCTGGTAGTGCGAATCTTTATCAAGCTGCTCAAACGGCGGGTGTACGACGTTTTATTCAGACGAGCTCACATACGGTCTATGGGCTTGGTCACGGTCGTTTTCTAACTGAAACGGATGCGTTGCGGCCCGACCCTGATCCCTACAGCCTTACCAAGGCGGAGGGTGATCGCTTGATCCAACGCCTCATGCTCAAAAGCAATGTGGAGACGGTGATCCTGCGTCCAGGTACCTTTTTCGGTCCCGGAGATCGCTTGCACTATGGTCGTATGGCGCAACGCTTGAAGAACGGCAAGGGTCTTATTATTGGACGAGGAAACAATGCGCTACCATTTTGTTATGTGACCGATGTTGTACAGGGCTTCCTGCTGGCAGCTTATCATGAGAACGCTCCTGGCAATATCTACAACATTTCTAACGACCATCCACTTACCCAACAAGAGATCTTCAATGCCATTGCGGACGATATTGGAGCAAAACGACCGACCAGGCACCTACCCTATCTACCGATCTACTATGGCAGTATTGTCGCGGAGAAAATAGCCGATCTCACTCATACCAAACCAGTCGTGACGCGGCTCGGCGCAATGATGTTTGGCAGCGACAATAAGCATAGTGTAGAGAAAGCACGACGCGAGTTAGGTTATGAACCACAGGTTGATCTACGAGAGGGCATCAAGTTGGCGGCAGCATGGTTCAATGCAGGTGGTATGGAGCAACAACCTGCCACGCAGGCCAGCCAATATACAGTTCTTGAAGGAGCACGAAAATGAGACGTGCACTCAGTAACCCTGTAGTCAAAATGACGCTGAGCTTACTCATAGGGATCGGCCTGCTGTTCCTCATTTCACGGTTCATAGACATCCATAGCACCTTTCTCTTGCTGGCACACAACCTGGCGACCCCCAGAGGATGCGCGTTTGCCCTCCTCTCAGGCATCGCCTTTCTCCTCGCATTTTCCATTCGGGGCGTGCGCTGGAAACTCTTTCTGAACCTTGTTGGAGATGTGAGCATCCTGATGGCGGTTCGCCTGGTGCTTATCAGCATCTTTATCAACTTTCTGTTGCCAGTTAGCAGTGGAGAACTTGCAAAGCCAATCATGCTCAAGCGCGTCTCGAATATCCCAATCAGTCGATCGCTTCCCACGGTCGCCATGGATAGAGCACTGGATCTGTTGCCAGCAATCTTCATCATGGTCCTTGTTCCTCTGCTTGGCATACAGTTAGATATCAAGCTCTGGCTAGCAATGGGCACCGTGAGCGCATTACTCGTTGTGCTAGTCATCTTTATCGGACTGGCAGCGTGGAAATACTCCACCGCCATTGCACTCCTCTGTCGCATTACAGGTATGCTGCCAGGACGCTTCGGGAACAAAGTTGCGAGCCTCGCTACCAACTTTGTCGATGCCCTTCTGGTGGGTGCAAGCCATCCGAAAATCTTCATTCCTGCGCTGTTACTCACCGGCCTGGCTATTATTTTTGATAGCCTCTTTGCAATGTTTGCCTTCTGGACGATTGGTTTTCCCCTCTCTTTTGGGACAGCGCTCTTCGGCTACACCGTCTATAATATCTTCTACATCTTCCCCAAGCCTCCAGGACAGGTAGGTAGCAACGAAGCTGTGGGATTGCTTGTCTTTAACGGACTACTCCATCTGCCAGCAAGCAAAGTTACCGCCATGTTCATCTTCTCTCATCCCTGGGCAGCCTTATTGATGTGGGCAACATGCATGGTATGTTTGAAGACGCTTGGCTTAACGATCGGTGGTGCTACGCAAGTACAGACGGAAGAAAGCAAGGAGGTTATTAGCACAGAACAAGAGGAGATAGCTGCCGGGATACCAACATAAGTTTTCACGATAACGTTTATGCTGTAATAAGGGTGGGGGTCAACCCTATCCCTGCTAGAACGTTTTAAACCCTACAAGGACATTTTATAAGAAGGAGCTTGCGTTTGCCAACTATAAACAACCGTACTAAATTACTAAGCCTACTCGGTTTTCTCTGTATCTTGCTCCCTCTAACAGCCTTCCTCTTTCTGCATTTCCGGCAAACACAACAGCAACCTTGGCACCTTCCTCATGATTTATTGGACCTGTGAACTTTCAGCAAAACCCATCTTATGTTGCCTACGTAGTGCATAATGCGGTACCCAGGCCTGACGCCGTAAGCTGGCATGAATATACGTGCAGCAATAGTAAAAACAACCAACCAGAGCAGAAAAGCTATTCGTTATCATAGATGATGGATGCAAAGGCAGGGATCGTTCTGCGATAAAAAGAAGGTCGTATCTACGTAAATCATTATTTACTCGGCGGGCGCGGCGGTCCACAAACCGTATTCACCGGTACGCTGCCCATTCGTGTTCTGAACATTGAAGTCTCCGGCCATAACGCCACCAATTTTTATAACGCCATCAAAGACAAGAAGCGCATCCCCAGTATAGACCGTGATAGTGAAGTGAATATGTTCTGCTGTATCAACGGTCCCTTCAAAAGGTCCTGCCATGCCAAGCCCCTGGAAATAGCCGCTAATCTTCCCCTTTTCTTGTTGAATATTGGAGAGTCGCAGATCTGTTTTGCTGTTAGCAGGCATGTCGCTGATCGTACCATTGTACGCGCTAGCCAGAGGTGGATAAGGGGAGGTCACAGATGACGATGGAGTCGATGTCGCGGATGTATGTGTAGCAACTACAGTGTGATTCGCTATTGACGTAGCGTTGGAAAGAAAGGCAGCAGATCTGTGATAATCGAGAACATAGTAAAGAACACCTGCTATTAGAGCGACAATGAGCAGGAATGTTAACAAGAGCAGGGGTATTCTGCGGCTCCTGACAACAGGGATAGCGTGGTTCTCGTAAAACGACTCTGTTGTAATTTCCTCAAGCGCGCGCACCCGTATACGTTCGGGATGCGCAGTGCCCAATGAAGCAATCTCGGCTGGCACTGCCTGCTTTTCATTTGCGTAAGCATGTATCTCCTGCCAGAATTGTTCAACGCTCTCAAAACGCTCCTCACTATGCAGGCTCATCGCGCGTTGAATCGCGTCAGAGACTCCTATTGGGATATCCGTTACCAGTGCATTAACTGGTTTTAAAGGATCCACCTTAGCGCTAGTCAGCCGGGTAAGGGCATCAACGGGAACAACACCTGTTAGCAATGTATAGAGCGTCGCTCCCAGGCCATAGAGATCAGTACGAGGTGTTGTCCCAGTAGCGTATTGTTCGGGTGCAGCATAGCCAGGTGAACCATGGCGGTTAGCGGTAGTGGTACTATCGGGGATATATTCTTTAGCAATACTGAAATCTACCAGGACCGCTTCGTCTCCGCCCATAGGCACAATAATATTCGCTGGCTTAATATCGCGATGCACAATAGGTGCATCTTGACGATGCAAGTAGCTCACAGCGGCTACAATCGGGTCGAGCAGAGTCAGCAGCAGGGACAACGAAAACCGCTTATCTGGTTGCTCTGCGCGCAAGATCTCCATGTCAGGTCCATTGACATAACGCATAAGGATATAGATACGTCTGAGCTTACGGTGTTCAAATACGCGATAGACCTGAGGCAGAGCGGGGTGATCAAGTTTCTTCAGCACCTCCCACTCAAAAATGAAGTGTTCACGCTCACGCTTGTCCGGATCGACAATTTCTTTAAGTGCAAATACCCGCTGCCCATTGCCACGCTCTCTGACGCGATAGACGGCACTAAAGCCACCTCGACCAAGGAGAACTTCTACTCCATAGCTGTTGCCATCAGAGTCTCGTACAATATATCCCTTTGGCAATGTTACCTGTTCTTGCAGCACGATTTTCCCCATGTGTTTATTACAAGACCAACACACCCATTATAGACCATTGATATATGCATACACAAGCTGAGGCATAACGTATTTTAAAAGAATAAACTAAAAGCATGACTTTTTGCAAAATAGAGTGTATAATATCAATGCATCTATCTATTGCTAAGTTTCGTGTAGAAATAGAAGGTGGAATACAATCATTTTTAAGGGAGGAGTGTAGAAATGAACCCAGGGCTGTTGCTAAAACTCCACACACGTTATTTACTTTTCGCCGTTGGTACAATGATTTTCCTCGCTACATTTGCATTTCAGGCCCCCGCTGTATATGCAGATAGTCCATCATTTGTACGTGTTATCCATGCCTCACCTGACATTGGAACTGCCGATGTCTTTGTAGATGGCAACCATCTGCTCAGCAATTTTCAATTTGGGACAGTGACCGGTTACGTATCGATAGCGCCAGGTCCGCATAAAGTACAGGTCGGGCTGATCGGGAAAGGTCCCAAGGCCGCCATGATTAACCAGACCATCTCAGTCGACGCAGCTGGCGTTTACACAGTGGCGGCTCTCGGCACGCAAGCAAAGGGCTTTTCGCTGCTAGTCTTCGATGATGATAATCAGGTCACGACTGGTATGGCCAAAGTGCGCATCTACAATCTTTCGCCGGATACAGATGTGAATAGTGTTACGACTCACAGCAACACATTGGTCAGTGCTTTGTCTTACCAGGACGCCAGTAATTACCTTGCGCTGGAGTCTGGATCATACACCTTCAGCATCAAAACCGCACAGAACAACACACCCATTCCATTTTCAACCAACCTGGACCAGAATACAGTTACCAGCGTTTTTGCTATTGGCGAGACCAGTGGAACGCCAAAACTGCAATTTATATCGACTAAAGTCAGTGGTGTCCCTGGAATGCCAGGAACAGGAAGCGATCCTAATGCTCCCGCTCCTGGTGCCTCACAGGTACAACCATTCTGGTTCCTGGGCATTCTCGTCCTGGCTGTGATGGTCGCCACGGGCATAGGATTGAGGAAGCGTGTAAGACTTCATCGTGCCTGATCCGATCCTAACGATCGCTGTAGGGGCGCGATGCTGCTGTAGGGGCACGATGCTGCTGTAGGAGCGCGCCCCTACAATCATCCTTGCTTGCGTTGAAACCAGCGCCATAACACGGTGGCGCCTATCAGCACAGCACCTATGCTTGCAAACAACGTTACACGAGATTTAGTCGGCAATCGTTCTTCGACAGCGACAAACTCTCGCATACCGGTGCTCACATCTGATTGGTCAGATCCGCTCTCATGGAGTGCCATCTGAATTACCTGGGCGAGATGAAGCGGGTCGCGATCAGTCGTCTGGGTGATCTGCTCGCGACAACTGAAGCCATCGGTGATAATCAAGGTATCATCGTCAGCGTTGCGCACGGCTGGCAGCAGGACGCGTTCGCCGCTTTTAATGGAGACATCGTAGTGATCTTTCTCAAAACCGAAGGCACCTGCCATGCCACAGCAGCCGGAGTCGAGGAGCTGGTAATCGAGGCCAAGCTTTTTGAGGACCGCCTCCTCACTGGTCATACGCATAATGGCCTTGTGATGACAATGCCCATGTACGATCGCCTTACGTTGGAGTCTGGGCGGCTGGTAATTCTCTACCTTTTTCTCCAGAAATTCGCTCAGCAGAAATGCTTGCTTTTGCAGTCGCCTGGCATTCTCATCGTGTGGAAAGAGATTCACAAGCTCATCGCGGAATACGGCTACACAGCTTGGTTCAAGACCAACGATAGGGATGCCGGCGAGAATCTGTGGTCGCAGGGTATCAAGGACCTGACGCAATAGACGTTTAGCGATTGTAAGCATGCCATGATCATAGAGCGGACGCCCACAGCAGAGGGATTGCTCAGGGACCAGGACATGGTAGCCGATGGACTCAAGTACCTCGACGCCTGCCATAGCTGTTTCGGGATGAAGGTAGTTGTTGAAGGTGTCAGGCCACAAGAGTACCTCGGGTCCACCCAGATTACGGGGAGGACGCCGACGGAACCATGCCTTGAAGGTCTGAGCAGCGAAAACAGGCATGCGGCGCTGTGGGGCAATACCGATGACAGACTTAGCAAGATTGCTCAAAATAGGCGCATGTGTAAAGAAATTCGCGGCGGCTGGCATACGGGAAGCGAGCCTGGCCCACCAGTAAATCAGTCCCATCGTGTAGGAGGTCATGGGACGCAGGCGACCCTGATAATAGTGCGACAGAAATTCAGCTTTGTAGGTTGCTATATCGACGTTGACGGGACAGTCTCCCTTGCAGCCCTTACAGGCAAGACACAGGTCTAGCGCATCCTTCACATGCTCATCATGCCAGCCATCTTTGAGCACCTGGCCCTGCAACATCTCGAAGAGGGTATGCGCACGTCCGCGTGTCGTATGCTCCTCTTCACGCGTCACCATATAGCTGGGACACATCGTCCCGCCCTCGGTTCTGCGACACCTGCCCACGCCCACACAGCGCAACGAAGCAACGGCAAAACTACCCTGGTCTTCGGGAAACTGGAAATGCGTCTTTAGTTGCGCTGGATTATACTGTGGTCCCAGGCGCAGATTTTCATCCATACGGTACGGTTCCACCACCTTGCCAGGATTCATCTTCCAATCCGGGTCCCAGATGGCTTTAAATTCACTGAATGCCTGCACCAGTTCGGGTCCAAACATTTTGGGGAGCAGTTCCGCACGCGATTGTCCATCGCCGTGTTCGCCTGCCAGCGAGCCGCCATAGCCAACGACAATATCAGCGGCCTCTTCGATAAAGGAACGATACTTTTTGATACCATCACGCGAGGTCAGATCAAAGTTGATGCGTGTATGGACACAGCCCTGCCCGAAATGACCATAGAGCGCCGAGGTGTAGTCGTATTTCGCGAGTAGCCTGTGCAGATCGCGCAGATACCCACCGAGCTTTTCAGGTGGGACGGCAGCATCTTCCCAACCTTCCCAATAGAGTGGTTCACCTGGAATGAAGACCGTCGCGCCCAACGCTGATTCGCGTACCAGCCAGATCTTCGCAGCCAGGACAGGATCATCGAACAATTTCATAGAAGAGACATTCTCTTTACCTCTGAGATCCTCCATCAGAGCACGAGCGCGATCATTAGCCTCCTGCCTGGTTGCGCCGCCGAACTCGACCAGGAGCCAGCCCCCACCCTCGGGCAGAAATGCGATCTCTGCCACGTTGAGCAGCTTCTTGCGCATATTCTCAACCAGGCGCAGATCAAAGCCCTCCAGTCCTATCGGCTTATGCTCCATGATCTGCGGGACATAATCGGCAGCGATATGCGCATCCGGGAAGCCAAGCACCAATAGAGAACGAGCGGGCGGACTCTCAACCAGGCGCACCGTAGCTTCCAGGGTCGTCGCGCATGTTCCCTCCGTACCAACAAGCGCACGAGCGACGTGAAAGCCATTCTCCGGCAACAATTGATCCAGATTGTAGCCCGAGACACGCCGTGGCAGCTTCGGATAGCGCTGGCGCACAAGATCGGCATAGGTATCGCGCAACGCCTTGAGGCCAGCATAAATCTCACCACGCCGACCACCCTCCTGGATGATCTGCTCAAGCTCTTCAGCACTGGTCGCCCCCACGCGCATACGCACGCCATCGTACGTCAAAATATCCATCTCCTCCATATTATCGACCATCATTCCCGACATCACCGAGTGCGTGCCACAGGAATTATTGCCGATCATCCCGCCAAACGTACACCATGCATGAGTCGCGGGATCAGGTCCAAACGTGAGGTGATGGCGCTCAGCCGCATTGCGCAAATGATCAAGAATAAGCCCCGGCTGCACACGAGCAAGTCTCTGCTCAGGATTAATCTCAATGATATTGTGCATATACTTCGACATGTCCATCACGACCGCGACATTACAGCACTGTCCGGCCAGGCTCGTACCGCCGCCACGCGGAAGCAAAGGAGCGCCGTATTGATGACATAAAGCCACGGTCTGGAGCACATCATCTATGTCACGTGGAATAACAACCCCTATTGGTGGCTGGCGGTAATTAGAGCCGTCCGTAGCATAGAGCGCCCGGCTCCCATCGTCAAAACGCACTTCGCCGCTCACCCTGGCCTGTAGTTCGCTCACCAACGCACCTGTGTCTATATTGACTGATCGAGCCTGTTTTATACGAGACCTATCCAACACTGGAATTGTACGTTTCATCGGTTCGGTTTCTCGACTCATTTCGTCTCTCCTTAACACGCTATGGTACCAGACAATTCTGCACACAGTAGTATATCTCTTTTTCAGGTAGACGTGATTTGTGCGAGATAGCGTTTCAGGATTGCCGGTTTATACGGATGGACTGGGCGCGTGCTCTTAGTTGTGCGGCTTCCTGTGGTCGACGCGTTCGCTGCAAGAGGCTGGCATAGTCCTCCAGGAGATCAGCAGTCCAGGGGTGGTTTGCTGGAAGTACTTGCTCGCGGATAGCTAACGCTCGTTTGTATAATGGCTCCGCCTCCTGGTAATGTCCCTGAGCATGATAGAGATACGCGAGGGAATAGAGAGTAGTTGCTTTCTCAGGATGGTTAGGAGGCAATGCTTGCTCCTTAATCATCAACGCCTGCTTAAATAACGACTCCGCCTCCTCGTAACAACCCTGTCCCTGATAAAGATTCCCCAGGTTATTGAGGCTGATACCAGTGTTGGGATGGTTGGCAGGCAATGCTTGCTCCCCAATCATCAACGACCGCTTATATAGTGGCTCCGCTTCCTCATAACGACCTTGATCTCGGTAGAGATTCGCCAGATTATTGAGGGTAGCAGATGTACTGGGATGGTCGGGACCAGGCACTTGCTCCCTAATCATCAACGCCCGCTTAAATAGCGGCTCCGCCTCAGTATTTCGCGCATGCTCGTTCAGGTACGATGCCGCTCGATGCAGCAAGCTTGCGGCTTGCGAAAATTGTAAGGCATACTGGTTGATCAGGTCAACGCATACAAAGGCCTGGGGCAGATAGCGCTTGCACCGATCCCAGTTCTCGAACTCTGCATTTGGAAAAGCTGCATTGACCATACGGATAGTTCGTTCAGCCCATTTCTTCTGTGCACGACGATCTATACGATCCTTGAGTACAACCTGTACCAGGCGATGGATAGCGAGACTGCCGGTGTCGGAGAAACGACGGATCAGCGAGAACGAACGCAAAACATTCATCGCCTCATTGAATTCGAAATCATTCTCTAGCAGAGGTTTGAGCACCGGGCCGAGTTCCGATGCTCCTTCCTTAAGGAGATCTTCCGGGATGCCATCAGGGTCTAGAAATGCACATAGGCGTAACAAATCGGCAGCAGCAGGATCGCGTTGCTCTACCTGTTCAAAGGCAAGCGCCCAGGTAGAAGCTACCGTCCTGGGGTAGCCAGACGAGACACGCGGCTTCCACTTGAACAGGTCGGCCCGGTGCTGCTGATAGAGTTTCAGGTAATGGGCAAGGCCGCATTGCGTCTGTTCGATGTAGGCACCAGCTTGATCGATGGCTAATGGTAAGCCGCCCATTTCTTTGACGATGCGCTCAGCGGTTGCTCGCTCTTCCTGGTTGGATTGCTGCAATGGGATATTGGAGGTAAGGGCACCAGCACGCCGGAGCAGGAGTTCGGTACCCTCTTGCAAGTCCAGTTGTTCTACCTCGACGGTCCGTGCAAGAGATGAAACAGAAGGGTCGCGCGTGGTGAGCAGGATATGACCCTTCTTTCCAGTTGGCAGGAAGTCAGGGATTGGTTCCAGGTCGTCGGCATTATCCATGATGAGCAGCCAGTTGTCGTGGCTCGTTAGCCATTGCTTGACTGCTATGACAATACGGTTCTGGTCCTGATCGTCCTTTTGGGGGAGGCTTAGTTCGGTGGCTATGGTTGTGTAGTCGGAGATGAGGGTATCCCGTGCGGCGGCTCGGACCCATAGGATGGCCTGGTACTCGTACTGGTAGCGATAGGCATATTCTACTGCGGTCTGGGTCTTGCCAATGCCGCCCAGACCATGAATGGCCAGTGTCTGGGTAAGCGCTACGGTTTTGCTGCCGGTAAGTTGCTCGTGGAGGGTTTTGAGCAGCATTTCGCGCCCGGTGAAGAACTGGTTGCGGCGATAGGGAACCATCCAGACGAGGGGCCAGTTGCCTGGGAAGGTGGGAGATGGGGATGTACTGCGTTGAGAGGATGTATTGCCTGGAAAGTCGGGAGCGGTTGAAGGGATAGCGCGTGCACGATTAATGCCAGCTAGAAGGGTATTCTGTGCTGCCAGGGAGTTGAGGCCAACAAGATCGATGTAGACGATGGGAGCGAGTAGCCCTGTGAGTGTGCATAGTCGAACGCGTACTGGAAGGAGCTTGCCATCCTTTCCGGTGGGATCTTGCTTGAAAGCTGCAGCCCATTCTGGTTGGGTGTAGAGGGCCTCAAGGTAGTCGGGAGAGAGCACGGCGATGGTGCGCCTGGCGATCTTTGTAGCACGATCCATCTCCAGGATGAAATTGGAGCCGGGTCGGAAATCCCACGCTTGCAGGATGGTGCTATGACCTTCGGTTTCCAGGCACCAGGCGATCCATTCTGCCCAACCACGATCAGCCTTGTTGTAGCTGATGAAAAAATCTCTGGTGGCCTCCCCTGCCATCGACGTTCGTCCTCTCTTCAGTTCGGAAAAGGGAAAAATGAATACATAGAATGTAAGGTTGCAGTCCCGCTCGGCTGATATGCAGTATAGCTGAAGAGAAGACTTCTGGCAAGTGAGTTTTCTGTGAAGGGGTGGGGTTCATTTTTTTGCATGGAGCAAGCGCCGACGACCACCATGATCAGGTCCATTGTCCATGTAGGGGCGCGATTTATAAGCCCGTGGCCCTCCCCTGGCCGATGCACGGGCTTATAAATCGCGCCCCTACATGGACAGATTCCAATGATGCAAAATTATGAAACGCACCCCCCGTGAAGGGTACATGTCGCTTACCCATTATGACAGGGTGCTTCAAAACTCGCCGCATTGACCCGTAGAGGCAGGCCTTGCGTCTGCCTTGTGCGTGGACAGAGGTCATGGCAGGCCACAAGGCAGACGCAAGGCCTGCCTCTACGGGTAGTTTGAATCGATGTGCCCGGACTACAGCTACATTGCCGCCCTATCTGATCGGAGTGGAAAAGGTGCCCGGCCCCCTCCTTGCAAGGATGCACGGACAGCGTCGAAGCCGTAGCGGACTATCTCGATTTCGTAGTCATGAAGAGCCTGGTGCAGCGGGGTGCTCTGGCGGGCTACGGCGATCAGGCTGCGAGAGAGCAGGCTTGCGTCGCGGAGCGCAGTGTTGCCACCGGAGCCGCGAGATGGGGACATGGCGTGAATGGCGTCGCCGAGCAAGGTGACGTTGCCAGTTTGCCAGTGCTCGATAGGGACGGAACTGCGCATGGTCAGGACAAAGGATTCTTCCGGGTCCGCCTGCCGGGTAAGGGTATGCAGCGTCGGATGCCAGCCCTTCGTCAGTTCTACGGCCACCTGCTGGAGACCGACGCCATCCATGGCTTGCAATTCCTCATCTCGGATGGGGAGTTGTTCCCGGCGACCAAGTAGCCCCCACATAATGTAGTCGTGGGTATGGTGGAAACGCAGGCCGGGCCAGAGCTGCGCAGCGGCTTCATCAGGCCGTTGAAGAAACCGAACGAGTCCAAGCACCATGCTATAGTTCGACCCGGCAACCGTCGAGAAACCTTCGTATAGCTGTGCAGGCAGCAGCGGGATAATCTCGTCGGTGAGGATGGTCTTCCCTCCGATCCACCGCACACCAAGATCAATGATCTGTGCATGCGGCAGGAACTGCTGGCGAACCCTTGAGCCCACACCGTCCGCGGCGACAAGAACGTCCCCGATTGCCGAGGTTCCGTCTGTGAAATATGCACGGACTCGACCGTCGTCCTGCTTCTCGTAGCGTGTGAACTCCTTGTTGAAATGCACGATGTCGTCGAGCCCCGCGAGAAGGATTTGCCGTAGCGTGAGCCGATCGACTGCAGAGCCCGCCCTGATCAGCACCGGACTATCCCCCTCGGGGAAAGGCCAGACCTGTGCCTCCTTCAGTTCCTTGTTGTCAACGGTGAAGATGGTGATCTGTCGGCTCGCCTGACCGCGTGTGGCTGCGAACAGCTCGTACAGCCGCGGTGGGAGACACTCCTGCAGCGCCTGTTCGCCGCGGGAGTCGATATGGATGCGATAGCCCTGCCCGCGGAAGATCGGCGAGGCATCGCGCTCGTACACCGCGACATCGACTCCAGCCTGATGGAGGGCCTGGGCGAGGCAAAGTCCCCCAAGGCCTCCACCAATCACAAGGACGCGTAGGGTTAATTGAGACATTCCGATCTCTCCTTCTCTTTTTGCTTCAGTGCCATAGCTGTATTCTTGCAAGAAAGCGGGGCGATTCAAACGCCCCGTAGCGGCATGCCTTGCGTGTGCCGAGTGCGTGGGGAGGAATATACTTGAGCCACTCGATACACACTTGAGCCACTCGGCACACGCAAGGCATGCCGCTACGGGTCCACGCGGGCGACTTTTAAATAGCTCTGGCCAAGAAGGACTGCGACGAGTCGTTCGATGGAGGTACGTGGCTCAGAGAATTCCCGGAAGCGCGCCCCCATAAGGATCGAAGAAAACAAGACATGGGCGACCATCTCGGTATCAAGCGGTCTGAGCTTCCCCCCGGCTTGAGCATCCTCCAGAAATGCCTCAAGCAAGGTAAGCACTTGATCCGCAAGCTGACGCACCAGGTCGCTTGCCACTGGACGCAGACGTTCCTCGTGAGAGAGGATGCGGACAAAGGATTCATTGCGCTGCAGTGCCGCATGGAACTCGGTGCAGATCTCAACGAGGGTCAGGCGAGGATCGTCGTTCCTGTTGGCGCGAGCCGAAGCGATGCGAGTCTGGAGATCGGGCAAAAACGTTCGCTCAGCGAACAGGCACTCCAGGAGTTTCTCCTTTGTGCCAAAGTAGTAATAGATCAGGCCATTGGGGACACCAGCCCGCCCTGCAATGAATTTGGTAGTGGTGGCCTCAAAGCCTCGTTCAGCGAACAACTCCAGGGCTGCATCCAGGAGGCGTTCGCGTGTTTGACGAGTTTCTGAAAGGTCTCTCGCAGAACTAGGATTCTTGCCAAGAGCCTCATGTATAGTTGCTTCTTGCTCAGACGCTTCGCGTGACATGTCTTTCCTCCCGATGGGACACAGTTTCGTTCGCGTGTCTCTCGCCCGAGGTATCTTGCGCACTAATTTGACTGGCTGACCAACTTATTTTTCTGTAAAGAGTATACCCATCGGTTTGATGGATGTCAAGTCCACCCAATGGAGACAATTCTATCGGGTAACCTGTGACTTGACAAGTGAGAACTACAGAAGAGCTCAACGATCATGAATCAGTTTCGGATGCCGCTCTCTGTCCTGTCTCTACCGAAAAAGAAAGGGTCGGACCAGATGGTAGAGTGCAACAATGTCATCAAACCAGATCTTGAACTCACGTGGATGATACCCAGAGAAGTCAACCGCGTGACACTCTGCCTTCGTATTCGCAAACCCCGCCTTGTAAAGCATGTTTCCCAGACGAGCGACTACTGTATGATTTTCCTTGATGGAGGAAAATCATACAGACCATGCGTTTGACCCTCTGTCAATCCGTCCCGCGCTTACTCGACGACGCTCTAGGCAACAGTCATCAGCTCACGCTGCTGTTGCTCTTGCGTCTTTTGCAGCAGATCGATCAGCGTCTCAACGACCCGTGGATCAAACTGCGTCCCCGCACAGCGCTGCAATTCTGCAAGCGCTTCTGCCGCTGCACGGGCGTGCTGATAGGGCCGCTCGGTGATCATGACCAGATACGCGTCAACCACACTAATCAGCCGGGCTGCGAGCGGAATTTGATCGGCTTTCAAGTGGTCTGGGTATCCCTGCCCATTCCACTGCTCATGGTGAGCGCGGATCACCGGGACGAGGGGACGGAGGGAGGGGATGGTGATCGAGCACCTCCGCGCCGACGATGGAATGTCTTCTCATCTGTGCCCACTCCTCTTCTGTCAGAGGGCCCGGTTTCTGCAAGATCGCGTCAGGGATGGCCACTTTCCCAATGTCATGCAGCAGCCCTGCCAGAGCCACGCCCTGGGTTTCTTCCTGGGACATCCCTACAGCGCGTGCGAGTTGATACACCAGATCACCGACCTGCTGCGAGTGGTGCCCGAGCGAACGGTCCCGCTCCTCGACAAGTGCAACCAGCGCCTCCACAGTCCCGCGCAGGGCGAGCTCTTCTCTTCCCCCTTCGGCAGCCTCCCTGCTGAGCAGAGCGGTGACCGCAGGATCACTGACCAGGCGCACCTGATTGCGGCCCAGGTGCTTGCCTCCGTACATCGCCTGGTCGGCGGCAGAAATCAGTGCCTCCTGGTCACAGCCGTGTTCTGGATAACACGCGACGCCAATCGAGCAGGTGAGATGCAGGCCCCCATTCCCGCCGAAGGAATGGAAACTGACCGCCGTCCTGATCCTCTCAGCAATCTCCAACGCTTCTTCGGCGGTTGCCTCGGGCAAAATGGCGACGAACTCTTCTCCTCCCCAGCGCCCCGCGGTGTCCATGCTGCGTGTGGTGGTTCTGAGTACATCGGCGAAGCCGCGTAAGACGGTATCTCCCGCCCCATGTCCGTAGCTATCATTGAACGCTTTGAAATGGTCGAGGTCCAGGAAGAGCAGCGAGCAGGGGCGGCGGTAGCGCTGTGCCCGCTCTAATTCCTGCTTGAGCGTCGACAGGAGTGCGCGGTGGTTAGGAAGTTCGGTCAGAGGATCGGTGGTCGACAGCGCTTGCAAGCGCGTATTCTTCTCAGCCAGTTGCGCGTTCCTCTCCTCGATCTGCTGGTAGAGGCGATGGATCGTGCGGGTGATGAAGACCGCGATACCTAGCCCAAAGAGCGCGGCGCTTCCCCCTACGCCGAGATTGAGGAAGCGCATCAGGCTGGAAAGTGCATCCTGGTTGGCATCCGCCTGTGTGATTTCACGTTTTACTGCGTCGGTGTAGATCTGTATGTCGTGCTGGACTGTGGGGAGAAATGGGCTATCCACATAGTTATCGCTGGCAGCCACCTGTTGACCGGCCCGCTTCTGAGCAAAGGCGATCTGATTATCATCAAAATAGCCCCCACTCCCGAAGAAGTAGTGGGTGAGATCGGCCAGTGTGAAACGCTGCTGGGGCGTATCGGCCAGCGCAGTTGAGCTGGCAACCGCTACGCGCAATGCCTGCACGTTCTGCTGGTAGGATTGGAGCAGGTGCGCCTGCTGGTGTGGATCATGCGATAAGATGTACCCTGCCCCCTCGCCATCGATAGCCAGCACGAGCCTGAGAATGGCCTGGGCCGATTGGCGAGCGGGATACAGATGGTCGATAAGGAGATCGGTGTTCGTCTGGTACTGGTTTGAGGCAGCAAGATTGGCTCCGACGGTGGCCACGATGCACAGCAGCATCAGGCCAAAGCCGAGACACAAGAGATGAGTGAGTTTCAGTTGTCGAAAAAGGGCAAAGGGCATATGGACCTCCAAAGATGTGGCCACCTAACGACCAACACGGCCGTGTTGGAATCGTCACAACAAGCCACGCACTGAAATGATTTCTGCTTTCCCTTTTTTCTATCGGCTTTCGTTGTCCATTCAGTATCCTGACAGAGACAGGAGAACGCATGACCGGGTGCTTACCCGTTGTGAACCAGAAGAGACCTGACCGTCGTGCTGATGTTCCCGCTAGTGCATGGTAGCAACTCTTTGAGCAAGCAAAAGAAGGGATTGATCTACTTGCTAATGCTACGCTTCGTACCTGAACAAAACACAGGGCTAGTTAACCTCTTCAAAGAAAAAGCGACAAACGACTGTAAGGTACGAATTGCATTAGCTGATCCAACCTGTGATGCGGTGCGATGGCGTGATGAAGAGGAACAATTAGGGGGTACCTTACCAGGACGCATATTGAACGCCAGGCCTGCCACTACGAGAGGAATGCCCGTCTCCTACTGGAAGGTACGATCCGGGCACAGGTCGGGTTATTCGGATTGGATTGGCACTGATGGCCTGTTATCGTCCGAGGCGGGATGGTTCAATATTTGTCCCCAGGGAATCTGGGCAGTTGTACCGATGTCGTAGAGGTGGAATGCGTCGTTGTATCTCAGCAGGCGCCAGCGTCTATTCTGCTGGTAGGTTGTAAACTGTTGCCAGTGCGTAATTGAGGTGTTGCGGGTGTAGAAACGGGCAGGCGGGAGCGTCCAGGCGCTTGCCTTGAAGAAGTAGAGAAACGAGTTGTCAATAACGCCGCCATGGCAGACAAGCACAATTGTTTTGCCTTCATATGTGTGGATAATGCGATCCAGGGCCGTTCCTATGCGTAACATAAACTGGCCCCAGTTCTCTCCTCCGGGCGAGACGGGATGATAGGGATTTTCCTCAAAGTTCGGTTCGCCATAAACCTGCCTGAATTCATCTACAGACATTCCATCAGCTTCACCGGGACGCATTTCTTGAATCTCGTCATCGAACTGCAAGGGTACAGCAAAGGCCGGTGCGATAATCTGGGCCGTCTGTTGGGCACGGAGCAGGGTACTGGCAATAAAAACATCAGGGTTGATCTCTTTAGTTACAGCGAGGCGGTCGCGCAGTCGCTCAGCCTGTTTGATCCCAAGAGGAGATAGACCACCATCGCCAACAAAGTTTTTGATGGCGGCCATCGCCTCACCATGACGGATGAGATAGAGATTTGTCATAAGTAGTTCGGTCCTCCGCTTAGAGTATTTCCTCGTAAGGGTGAATACATGTACCATTCGTTCATCACAAAAGATACCCATTAGAAGCATACACTATGTAAGAGGGTGTGACGTTTCTTTCTCTCGCTTCGTGATATAAGTAATAAGCATCCATGTGTCCCAAATGTGACAAACAGACAACATTTTGAGATCATTATGTGATATGATAACACTATCCTTCTACTATTCTATCTAAGGAGTTTATCTTATGCGTCCGCTTATTGGTATTCCCTGCCATACAGGGAAGGGTTCGGCACATAATCGTGAAAAGCCAATCATTTATAGCAACAGAAGTTACATTCAAGCAGTGGAGTACGTGGGTGGAATGCCCGTTCTCATTCCGGTCCTACAAGATTTGAGTGGATTACAAACGCTCCTCTCGCGCCTGGACGGTCTCTTGCTCCCTGGTGGCCCTGATGTCGATCCACGTCTTTATAATCAGCAACCGCATGAGCTCCTGGGCAAGATCAATCCATCGCTTGATGCGTTAGAGCTGGCACTGGCTCGTTGGGCAATTGACAAGGAGATTCCTACGCTTGGCATCTGTCGTGGCATGCAACTACTTAATGTAGCTATGGGTGGTGATCTACACCAGGATCTGGGTGAAAGATGCCCCGATACCTGGCAGCAACATTGCAACTGGGATCAGCCACGCAATGAGCTTATCCATCGTGTAGCGGTCCAACCGGGAAGCCAGATGGAAAAGCTACTTGGCAAGAGCGTTGTGGGAGCAAATAGCCTTCATCATCAGGCAATCAACAGACCTGGAAAGGGCATCGTCATCAGCGGTTATAGCGAGGACGGTGTGGCGGAACTTATGGAGATTCCCGACCATCCCTTCATGGTGGGAACGCAATGTCATCCAGAAGAGGTCTATCTCGACGAACCTGCCTGGGCACATCTCTTCACGGCCTTCGTTGACGCCTGTACAACAAGAATTATGCAGCAGATGGAGATGCCTGGCGCGCTCATTACTATCGCAGACTACGCAGCATAGACGGCGGGATCAGTCCATTCCCGGACTTCCTGTGCGACCTGCGCGACAACCTTTTGCACAGCATGCTCTACTTCGGGGGATAGGGCAGCACCAGAGGCGTAGTTTTTCCCCTCAATAGCGTACACAATCAGCGTAGATGGCAACTGTCGCAAAGTATGCGCAAGTGTCAAAGCCTCGGCAACACCGAATGCATGTGTGGAACAGAAGGATAGGCCGACAGGGATGGGTTGCGCGAGTGCATCAAAGCGATAGATTGTACCAACTTCTGCACCGGAGCTTACCGCATCAACGAGGATGATCTTACTGGCCCCATCCCAGCAGATAAGCAATGACATGCCGTCGCTTATGCCTTCAATCAGACGCACAGGGGGAAGATCTTGCGTTTTGAGTGCTTGCACCACTGCCAGTCCGGCGGCGTCATCACCACGATACTCATTACCGATACCAATTATAATAATTGATGGTTCCATGATCCACCCCCTTTCTTACGAGATCCTGTTCCATAAGCCAGGTAGAGGTGAACTCCACCCCTACGGGCATTACGGGTGTTATGCGCGATCAATATGCAACTTGAGAAAGTGTGTGGCGCAGGAGATGCATGGATCGTAGTTGCGGATCGTCTGCTCGCACTGTTGCAAGAATTGCTCCTCGGGCAGGTCGATGGAACGGGCAGCGTAGTGCCAGAGATCGTTTTCAATGCTTTTCTGGTTCTGGGAGGTGGGCGGCACAATCTTTGCATTCAGGATACGCCCTTCGTCGTCGATCTGGAAGCGATGGTATAGGGTACCACGCGGCGCTTCTGTACAGGCATAACCAGTTGCAACACGTGGATGTACTTCAACGGCTGGCTGCTCCGGTATCTCGTACTGCTCGATGATGCGCAGCGCTTCGTCAAATGCATAAAGCACCTCTATGCTGCGTATGATAATACTTTTGAAGGGATTGAGACACGTGTCAGATACGCGCCGTAGCCCTTGTGGATAGAGTGGAGCGCGCTGGAATAGGGCACATGCTCTTCCACAAAATGCTCCTCATATTCACTTACCGGGATATCCAATCCCTTGCTGGAGACGAGCCGACCCTCGTTAAAGGGATATTCGTCTGGATGGCGCAAGGCAACAAATTCATATTCCGATTCAAAATCCGGGAAGGGCAACTGCGCAGTCCAGGACACGGTTTCCAGGGCGGCATCTCTTGCCCATTTCAGATTCTCCACCAGCGGCCCGAATTCCTGTTTCGTGGGCACTCTGTAAAAACCACCCACACGTACGTTGATAGGGTGAATCTCGCGCCCCCCGATGAAAGACATAATGGCATTTCCGGCTTTCTTGAGTTTGAGAGCGCGTTTGACATGCTCGGGATAATCCTGCGCCAGGTGCATCACATCGGGATAGCCGAGAAAGTCGGGCGCGTGGAGCATGAATATATGAAGGACGTGACTCTCGATCCATTCGCCACAGTAGAGAAGACGCCGCAATGCCCGCAGTTGTCCAGCAACGACCACATCACAGGCATCCTCCAACGCATGCACGGTGCTCATCTGATAGGCAACCGGACAGATGCCACAGATACGCGCCGTGATATCAGGCGCTTCTGTGTACATACGACCACGCAACAAAGCCTCAAAGAAACGTGGTGGCTCAATAATCTTGAATTTGATATCCTCTAGCTTGCCATCACGGATCTTCACATAGAGCACACCCTCTCCTTCGACGCGAGCCAGGGGATCTACCAGTATCTTCTTAGTTTTCATAACGCTCGCTCTCTTTCAGAAATGGTTCAGCGCAGGCGTTGAAGCTACGGAAGGTACGCATGACCTGGCCCTTTGTTGCGCCAAGCTGCATCCAACGCTTACTTAAAGACACCGTGTTGGGTGTTTCTTTAGGGCCATAGCAACCATAGCAGCCACGATTATAGGCTGGGCAGATCGCTCCACAACCCGCGTGGGTAACAGGACCCAGGCAAGGCGTACCATGGGCAACCATGACACAGACAGTGCCACGCAGCTTGCATTCGACGCACACACTCTGTGGCGGCGTGTTTGGTCTGCGCCCATGTAGATAGGCCGTGATGACCTCGATAAGCTGGTGCTTATTGATGGGGCAGCCACGCAACTCGAAGTCGACGGGCACATGATTAGAGATGGGCGTCGAGGTTGCAAGCACATCGATGTATTCCGGCGAGGCGTAGACAACGGAAATAAATTGCTCGACATCCTTGAAGTTACGCAGAGCCTGGATACCACCGGCAGTAGCACACGCACCAATAGTGACCAGGTATTTTGACGCGCCGCGCACCTCTTTGATACGTTCGGCATCATGCGGCGTCGTGATCGATCCTTCGACTAGCGAGAGATCATATGGGCCTTTGACCATCATGCGCGAAGCTTCGGGAAAATAAGCTATCTCGACTGCGCCCGCGAGCGTCAACAATTCGTCCTCGCAATCCAGCAGGCTCAACTGGCAGCCATCGCAGGAAGCAAATTTCCAGACCGCCAGCTTCGGAGGTCGCCTGCGCGGTATTTCTGCCATCTTACACCTCTACCTTCACTAATAAATCTTGCACGTGGCTATATTGGAAGACAGGGCCATCCTTACAGACGAAATGAGGACTGAACTGGCAATGCCCACACAGACCAATACCGCATTTCATGTTACGCTCCATAGCGATAAAGATATTATCCGCTGACACGCCGCGCCTCTGAAGTTCGACGGCTGAGAAACGCATCAAGACTTCGGGGCCACAGAGCATGGCGACCGTGTTGGCAGGATCGAAGTGCGCTTTAGGAATGAACTTCGTCACGTAGCCGACATTCCCACGCCATGTGTGATCGGCATGCCCCACGATAATGTCAACCTCAAGATCGAAGCGAGCACGCCACTGTTCAAGTTC